>JAABUK010000760.1_pt1 | contig 65506 bp, 68 predicted proteins | sample 5559141 | NCBI WGS metagenome assembly JAABUK01 (sample SAMN10711869, study PRJNA513367) | rock metagenome | isolation source: Antarctica rocks | place: Antarctica: Victoria Land, Pudding Butte nord | collected 2016-01-03 | reverse complement strand
TATTATATATATAGAATAAGAAAGGAATTATTTATAAAAATTATTATTAACTCTTCTTTTATATTAAGTTTAATAGATTATTATCCTAACTTAATATTATATAAAAGAAATACTATTTTTCTTATAAATTAAAGGAATTTTATATATCTCTCTAATATTTAACTTTATATAACTCTTATAAGCTTATCTAATAAAGAGCTCCTAAGTAAATAGAATAGCCTAGGGGAGTAAGGGCTAAATTTCTTAAGATCTCTATTAAATTAATAAAAGGTTATAAGCTATTAAAGATAGCTAGATATAAACTTATTTATAATAAATTTATAAAGCTAAGAAAAGCTACTAAGTAATAAATATAAAAGAATTAAGTATAAATAAAGAACCTAATTATTACTACCTTAAAAGATGAAGTTATAATAAATTAATAGGAGGGGGAAATAGCTAAGTTATAATATAAGTTAATAAAAATAGTTATTAATTAAAGAGATTAAATAATAAAACTCCTTAAGGAATATTTAACTACTAAATTAGAGCTCTTTAAATAGGTAAAATACCTAATAAAAGAGTTAATAAATATTAAGATAAAAAAGGTAGGTAACGAGCTAATAATTATTATCTTAAATAACTTATATTACCTTAAGTTAACCGCTATATTATTATCTTATAGTAAGGCGTCGAATAATCTATAATAATTATTAATAGTATTAATAACTTTTATAAGAAAGGATATTTTTTATAATTTACTTATAATAGGCTATAAGAGGATCTTATTTAAGAAGTTTAATATATTAACTTTAGCTTTAATAAGTAATATTAGCTTTTATTTTTAATTATTTATAATTATATTTATAGAATTAAGTATTTAAAGTATAGTAAGTATTTAGGATTATAAAATATTAGGTAGGTAGAATATTTATTATAATAAGGGATATTAATAAGTATTCTATTTATAATTTTAAAATATAGTTTAATAGCTTATTTAACAGCGTTTACTTATAATAGGCGGATATAGTTATATTAATAAGATTACTTATAAAAGTTAGTAGGACTAAGAGGGGAATTATAGTAATCCTAATCGGGTTAGCTTCTTTTAATAACTTAGTTACCAAATCGTAACTTAGAAAATATATAACAATTCTACCCTGCGATAATATTTCGGGTCTATTCCCGATTCGTGCTACAACGGTGAAGTTTTTGGCTGCTTGGTTAGGGCCGCTTGGCCTGATCGGTTTGACGTAACTTCGGGAGTCCTGGGGTGGCATCACGGTCGATCCCCCACAAGGGTTCTTCCGTAACCTCATCGCCCGCAGACACGGCAATACTGTTAAGCGCAACTTTGGCATTGGCTTGGGTTTGACTCCGGCACCCAAATGGAGCAGGTAAGGTAATTCATCGTCCTTGACGTCGACTTTGTAAAGAAAAGTCTCCTGCTGTTTCGCTCAGCTTTCTAATCATGTGGAACTGTGTCTTGATTTCTGCTGGTCTGTGCTGGTTTACACATATCGCAGCAGCCCTAGACTGCACAGGAATTAATTCATTGAATGCTCGCTGCCCCTCCAATGAAGCACTCTATCGTCGTGATATCTTCTATGTTGGTGGCCAGTATAAGAAGAATGCCGACAACTCGGGGACATTAGTTGTTGACGACATATACGTTGAGATACTGACTCCTGCGAATGGCGGGCGAAAGGGATTGCGGCCCCTGGTCATGCTGCACGGTTTAGGACCTACTGGCGCAGTATGGAAACCTTTGACCAACTCCTTTCCCCAGTGACAAAGTCTCGCGAATACTGACAGCATGGTACCAGAATTGGCTCAACACACCAGACAACCGTAAAGGCTGGGCATCCTATTTTGTAGAGCAGGGTTATGTTGTATATCTTGTCGACCAGACAAGTGTGGGTCGAGCGAGCGAGAATGTAAGAATCCAGGAGAACCTAAGTATAACACATTTTACTGGACATTGACCTTGTTTCGATCAGGATTTTGTAAGATATCCCATGGGTATACCGAGTACGGTAGAAACAGCACAACGAGTGTATACAATTCCAGAAAAACTTGCTCTATATCCTCAGTCCCAGCTTCACAATCAATGGCCTGGCGTGAGTAGATCTGAAGATGGGGATGTTCTCGGTGATTGAGCTTACCAAGCTCAGGCCGGTATCCCGGGTGATCCCATCTTTGATGCCTTCTTCCCAACCATTCTTCCAGTATCACCTAATTGGACCGGGATCCAATCATCAATGCGTCTCTCGGGTTGTGCCCTTCTCTCTAAAATCGGCCGCTCAATCATCCTCACCCATTCTGCGGGCTCAATACCTGCCTTCCTCATCAGCGACAATTGTCCACAATATGTGGCGGCTTCAATCAATTTCGAACCAGGAAGTGTACCTTTCCAAGATCTGACTGGAAACACTAGAAGGCCATCTCGACCCTGGGGTTTGGCAGATGTACCTATCACATACTCCCCCGCAGTATCTGACCCCAGTGAGATAAAAACTTCAAGTGTAGGTGTTGACACGCCAGCAAAACGGGCTTGTATACTGCAAGTTGCGCCAGCTAGGAAACTACCAAATATCGCAAAGGTACCTTACCTTGCTCTTACTGGGCAAGCATCGATCTTCGATACATATGTGTATTGCATCGTGGATTTCCTGAGGCAAGCTGGTGTGTCGGCAGACTACATTCGACTCGGAGACGTAGGCGTACGCGGCAATGCACATTTTGGTTTCGAAGAAAAGAATAATCTTCAGATCGCTCGGGTCATCCAAGATTGGATACAGACAAGGCTTTCTGGGTTGTCAAATGAGAGTAATGTAACGAGCTGATAGCCTCATCAGGGGCCTCTTTCGATCATCGTAAATATTGTCAACATACAGAGTGTGCTCACGGCAAAATAGGACTGCCAGGAATAGAGTGGATACAACACAACCACAAAGAAGATTGCAAAAACTTTAGTCCGGTTCAAAGATTATTGATGCAGGATCGGAAGTCCATATATCTTCAATTCCCTCCCTGAGCGATAGTTTCGCGTTTGCTATCAATGTGCTCAAGTGAAATTGATCTATGCTTCTTATAACAATGAGAAACATTCGTATGTCGTACAGATGCGTGAAGTGCGGTTCAGATGGTTACTACAAAAAGGCATTGATTTCGCGCGACCCTCATGCGAAGGTAAAGCGGCGCTCACCCTAGACCCGGTGAGGGGTGAGGTTAGGGCAGATTTTCGATTGGCCGTTAGCCCATGGCGCTCACAAGACTCTTCAGCGTGAGTAGTGCTGTAGAACTGGCACAGTCATGGAGAATTCGAACAAAGTTGATTCCTATTTCAATTGTAACCGTGTGAATGCTACTACCTTTGTCATCCACGAGAAGGACAAATATGAAGAGCATCCCTTTATCTACGTGAAAACTTTCGAAAACGTGCCTGTTCTCGTACTGTCTGATACTGGATGTGGAGGCGGCAAGGCCAAACAGCTTCATGCTACCAATCTGAAAGACTTCATCGAGACTAGTCCGATCTCTTCGAATCATGGGAGTCCTCTGAACCCTCGACATTCCACTGGCAAAGCCACAAAGAAGTACCTCATCATCTGTACTCACTGCCACTATGATCACATTCTCGGTCTCTCACACTTTCGGGATGATTCCCCAGATATAATCGCCTCATGGAATGGCAAAGCTTTTATCGAAAGCGATCTTCCAGAACATTCTCTGTGCAAATACCTTGAGATTCCCGTCCCTAAATACAAAGTTACCACATGGGCTCACGATTACCAAAAGCTCTACTTTGACGATATTTCATTGCATCTTCAGGTCATCCACACGCCGGGACATACCCCAGACGAGATTGCCTGGTACGACGATCGCGAACGCCATCTCTACGTCGGTGACACCTTGTATGAGCGGGTAGCCAAAGACAAGTCATACGAACAAGCCATTCTTTTCCCCAAAGAAGGCAACATCGTCGATTATCTGAGCTCGCTGAACAAGCTCCTGCTATTTGTCGAAACCAAAAACAACGATGACAGCGCCAACAAAGGTCCAGTCAAGATCGGCTGCGGCCATGTGACATCGTCTGTTGACGGTAAAGAAATCCTGCTTGCTGTTCGGCAATTATTTCTAGATATCGTGCAGGGCAAGGTACCGATCGTAGGCACGGAGGAGAAACGCGGCGAGGTATATGCGACTTGGAAGGAAGACGGAGAACCAAGATTCTCGGTGACAGCGCCCAAGAGGATTATGCAGGATGCAAAACAGAACTGGGGAAAGTGGGAGGAGTATATTGATGCTAACGGGGAGAGGGCACGATATCAGGTCTGAATGAGTTTGGTGCCCGTGCCAAGTGCTGTGGATGAACCATCACATGCGACTGTTGCAGAATGGATGTTCGCAACTCTGAAGCCGCCACAAGATCTCTTTCTTGATCGTGCCATCTCTGTCCAAAAGAAGGTCTTCCGCTTACTAAGGTTGTACAGACTTTGTGTCTCCAAAAGGGCATTGAGAAGCAAGTTCAAGGATTGAACGTTTCGAGCTCAGTGGCAGCAATTATACTACTATATTGTAGAAAGTCTCTTGTCTATGAGAAACTTTACCTCTTCTGACAAGTATAGCCAAGTTTCTCCTCCTTGGTCCAGGATTTGAGTCTGCTAATGCTTCGTTGTACTCATCCACAAGTAGTGTCACGACCGGGTTAATACTCCAGTGGACTCAAGCTCTGGTAGAGATGCCCATGTCATCGAATGAGATTGTCTGTATCTCCTTCTTCCTTTGATATTCAGCTAAGGAGGTATCCCGGCCGACGACTTGTGTGGTGGGACTTTGCAACTGACAGGTTCAATTGACGGAAAACGTTGTTCGATGCCTGGACTGGCGCTATGGCAGTTCATGTCAAGTTTGAGGAACAAGGGACGGAGGGGACGTCGTCATGACGTGGACAAGAGGGTTGATCCCGCTGATCAACAAAGTTTAACAGGGCACATTGTGTGATAATGAGCTGATCGATAACGGTGAAGATTGTGGTACATTATAGATAGAAGTCTTTTTTCCGACAAAGTGAACCCCGGATAGTACTGCAGAAAGGCTTTTCATCGATAATATAGACTGCAAACGACTGCTCTACCCAGATGGTGTAAGAGCGATGCGTTAGATCGGTAGACGTGCTCAAGAAAAGATGGATTCCCGATATCCAAATCCATAAACCACAACGCCGAGATGTCCTCTCCGAAACAAGCCGAGTTCGCCCGCTAGTGGGACTTGAAAAGTGAAAACTCTCTTGAACAAGCACCCGTTGGAAGCGATGTGGACGACAGCCATTGCAAATAACCCATATTGCCTGCGGACAGGTGCAATATGGCAGTCTCAGAGGTGGAGGGTTCTTTCAAACCAGCTTTACTAGTCGTGGACATGCAGGAAGACTTTTGCCCACCAGTAAGCAGCTGTTCCCACGAGCTGCAGAAGCAATCTCACGGTTTCATAGGATGGCTCGTTGGCAATAGCTGGAAGCCGAGAGATTGCGCCGGTCATCAATGACCTCTTGTCTCTGCCTTTCGTCCTGAAAATCGCGACCAGAGACTTCCACCCCCCGAATCACATATCCTTCGACTCTTCCCATGCCCCTCCCGATAACAAAGCCTTCCAATCCTTTGTCAATATATCGAACCCATATGACTCCTCTCAATCGAAGGGTATACCAGTCTGGCCCGTCCACTGCGTTCAATCTACCCGAGGAGCCGAGATTATTCCAGAGATTGATGTCTCGAAGCTTGACGCAGTAGTTGAGAAAGGCAAGGATAGGAGGGTCGAGATGTTCTCCGCGTTCGCAGATATTTTTGGGAACAAAACTTCTATGGCTACAAACATGGATCTCGCAGAACGGCTTAAGATTGCTAGGATCACTCACGTATTCACCGTTGGTGTGGCTGGAGACTTCTGTGTAAAGTGTACAGCCCTTGATGCGAAGAAAGAGGGTTTTGAGGTCTGCGTAATCGAGGAGGCCACGAAAAGCGTCGATAGTGGAGAGAAAGGATGGGGAGCCGCCAAAGAGGAGCTGGCAAGGTCTGGCATTCACGTCGTACATATCGACGGCTCCAACGTCCAACGCATCAGGTCCCTACGATGAGCCACCAACAGTCCTCTGTCAGCAACAGGCTTGGAAGAGATAGCAGGCGCAGATACCACGAGGCAGCATGCTGGAACGCAATCAACCATGGAATCCTATTCGCAACACGGAACCAATGGGGAACCTTGATTCCGGTCCATCATCTAAACATGGGTTGACAATCTCCAATGTCTTTGCTGGTATGATCCTTCCTCTCTACTACGAAGTTCTCGATATCGTCTGGCTCTTGCATGAAATTGCTTCACCGGATCAACATTTTGCCACACTAGCGCTGGACTAGCGCAGTCGCAACAAGATTGGGTTCGGGTGATCGTCCGTCGTCATGCATCTTGCGCGCTCTCACGACAACAGCTCATAACAAACCCCATATTTCCGATTATTCCTGCCGTAGCATTGAATCGAACCAGTCGCGATGGTGTCTTCAAAGGGAAAACCAACAGATCCTAAGCTCCGCGAAGAGGCAAAAGAAGGTTAGCATGTACCTAGATCTGAGAGGACTCTAGCTTTCTTGAATGCTTACGCGCCTCTGGACACAGATGTGAAGCAGATGACAAATAAGGACGGTAGTGGGAAGGGCCAGATGGCTGCTTGGAAGGTGAGTTGCTTGCGCGCTGTTTTGCTTCTACATTGAGACAACATGCGCTTTCTCTCGCACAGACCAAACGTGTTCCAGCAGTATAATTTCCAGAAGCTGACGCGCAATCCCCGTACAGGCAGGCAAGATCTCCAAAGAGTACGAAGAGCGCGGCGGTGGATACGAGAACGAGGCCGGCTCGAAGAACGAGCCAACCAAAGGCGCGCCTCAAGCCAAGTCAGATGAGAAGAAAGAAGCTGAAACGAAGGGAGACGAGGAGAAGACTGAAGAGAAAGAAAAGCCTAAGGCCAACAGCGCTAAGAAGGCGACAGGAAAGAAGACTGAGACAAAGCCCAAGGCACCCAAAAAGGAGAAGAAGGCACCTGCCGAGGGTACTAGGAAGAGCTCTCGCGTCGCTGGTGGCACCAAGCGTAGCGCTCCTGAGGAGACTAAGGAGGAGAAAGCTCCAGCGAAGAAGGCCAAGAGTGGGAAGAAGTGACCCGTCATCTTTGATCACACCTACACCTGCCATTCAACCGTATGCCACAGCTCTATTCTCTCGCATTCATGTACGAGTTTCTATGTATTCTTTTCTCACTGCGAGACACTCGTCCCTTTGGACATAAGGCGCCATATTGGCGATGTTCCGAGGATATTTGGCATCACAACAGTGGACGCCTTGGATTGTTCTTCAGGCGATTTTGAGTAACTAGCATTCTCATGTCAGGGAGCCGCGGCGTTTACAACTTAGCCTCCCTGATGCGATCAAGACTTCTGAGTCTACTCACCATGATACTCCAGCCTACTGCTCCTCCCGTATGATTGTACGTTTTACTTGAAGTATCTACAAATGCATGATCGCTCGTTTTGGCGCCAGATCGCTCCCACTCCTAACGGCATCCATATCACATTTGGTAATACGGCGGTAAGGATTGTACCAGTCAACCCACCGCAAGGCCCAGGTTCATGGATCCGAAAGACGTGTCTGGCATCAGCTGCCATATGCCTGCATACCGACCAGCTTGGTGGCGCAAGCCTACTTACAACGTTATTCCATAAAGCCAACACCTAGCCAGCCTAAGGTGCAGTCCACTACAAGACTTAGGTACTGAATTCGGTATAACAGTTTTCTCTTTGTCGTAGATCAGCACATGTCCCAAGTGCAGCAACTCCTTGTGCGCTACTGCTTCGAAGTAGGAGACTGTCGTCTGATGATCGATCCCAAGGGAATAGACGGGGAATGATTGTCATTGTGAATCAGAAAACCGGTACTATCTAAATTATTCCGGTATTGCTAAGTCAAGTCTCGGCCGAGAAAGAACGGTATATCGTACAACGCTAATATACCCCAGAAAGAAGCGGTCTACAAAGGGCTGTTGATTGGTTTGGTTCCTCGGCTAGAATCGCGATTCCAAAGGGGCAGGGTGTTGTTCCTACATCATACATGGAGGGGTGCCCTGCTACCCCCGCCGGCCCTGTATTCCTAGTGTCTTTCCATAGAACACGCTGTGATTAAAACCTTTGTGCCAAATATGATCGCCTCTTAGAGGGTCAATTACACATTGTGCTATGCGCACAGTCCCCCACAGTGAACAGGTGGGTACCTTGGTTTCCTGTGTGGGCCCCACGTTGTCAGCCTCCACGACGGTTGTGTGCCAAGTCCAGATAGATAACGGCAGATTGCCAATTCCAGTAATAAGCCGCTCCTCCAGCAGGCACGTCGTTAACAAAATAATTCGGGCACTTGACCAAATTAAGAACCCCACCAACATCTACATGCACTTCGGATGGGATCGACTTGTATCGTTACAGTTCATTGATGAGAGACGTTGTCCCAAGCCACAAAAGGCCAGGAATATCACTGGCTCACTGCCCATGTACTCGACTTTGTCTGAGAGATATGAAATTTGGCGGGGTTCGCCATTTGGCCTAGCGTCCGAATTAAGGTGCCGGCCACCCGGGGTACGCTGCACTAAAACTTGGCCCAGAGAGGTTCAAAACGGTTTTGTGGTCGTTCTTCAATTTAGACCTCTCCCTGGAGACGCAACTTGCAGGCTCGAGGACGGCCGACAGTCTTCGCCCTCTAGAGACATCATCTCGTCTGGAATACCACTGACGGGAATTTGTACGAGTCCTTGTACAAGTCTACCGCCCAATACAGAGAGTACCTTCACATCCAAGCCTGATCTGGATGTACCAACTCCAATCTTATGTGCTTCAAGAGTGATTTTCAAGAGGTAAGTGGGCAAGCTAAGGTACACTGGCGTTGTCAATGCAATCATCCATATGTTTTGCTGATTGGTCTTCAAGATGCTCATAGCTCTTCGGGCACTCCTGGATTTGTCCTACCCTTGATAACCTCTACGAAGACCTGAGCATTCAACATGCTAGGAGCTTCATTCCTACCAGCGCGATTGCGTCACGAGCATAACCGCACGCCGCCCTCGAATCCTGGCTACCTCAATCGCCAGATCACTCGCATCCTCCAAACAGTAGCTCGCAGCGCATTCATACATCCTATACACACCATTGTATTCGTGGCTCTTCTAGCAAGCACTTCATACGTTGGAGTCCTGGAAGGTAGCCTGTTCGACCGCAGTAGCGTGACCAGCGATGTCGGTAGTACGGATTTCAGTTCGCTTGCAGAAGGTGCTAGACGGCTACGACTGGGACAGGAAACTTCTTGGAAATGGCACACCGAACAGGGCGGTTCTGAAGATGCGTTCACCGTACGAGACACGACCCAATTGGATTATTGGAAGCCATTGACGGGTTTCCAGGACGCCAAGCATGTGATGGTCATGACTCTCGTTTTTCCGGACTCTCTTTCCAATACCGCTCCACGGACTGCACCATCTGCAAGTGACGTTTTGGTATTCGAAAACAGCTCTGTGAAGCATCTACCTACGACCTGGAACCCCCTTTCCCCAATTTCACAGGACACAACTTTAGCTTTCGCGGTTTCTTCTAATGAAGCAGTAGATTTCGTTAGATCGATATATGAATTGCCCAACAAAGACCATTTGTCCGAAGAAGATGACAGACTGAAGACCGAAGCGCCTCACGAGATCAACAAATGGGTCATGAACGCTGCAAGAATTGGGCGGAATTCAACCCAGCCTACAATGCGTCTTTCGGCCAAGAACACCTGGATTGGCTTTGTGGACCTGATCAAGGTACAATGTTCGCTACTTGCTCTGAGGATGCTATTGCTAACATTCCATAGAACGCGGAGTCGCTTGACATCATCATCATGGTTCTGGGCTACTTGTCCATGCATCTGACCTTCGTTTCTCTCTTCATGTCCATGAGAAATATGGGGTCAAATGCTTGGCTCGCTACCTCCGTCTTGATCTCATCTGTCTTTGCTTTCTTGTTCGGTACTATCGTCACCAACAAATTTGGGGTTCCTATAAATCTTGTTCTACTGTCTGAAGGGCTGCCATTTCTTGTGGTTACGATTGGCTTCGAGAAACCGATCATACTTACAAAAGCAGTCCTCTCAGCTTCGACGAGCTCGCACCGACAAGGGCAGCAACCAGATGCCGATTTCTCGGGCAGCGCAAGCTCGTCAAAGACCATCCAATCCTCGCTCCACTTAGCGGTTCAGGAGAGGGGCTTCGACATCGTTCGAGACTATTGTATCGAGATCGCCATCCTGATCGCGGGGGCCTGCTCTGGGGTGCAAGGCGGGCTGACACAATTCTGCTTTCTAGCTGCCTGGATATTGGTATTTGATTGCATACTGCTATTTACCTTTTACACTGCCATTCTCAGCGTCAAATTAGAAATCAATCGCATCAAGAGGCATGTTGCTCTCAGCAGGGCTTTGCAAGAAGACGGCATTAGCAGGCGGGTCGCCGAGAATGTGGCTTCCAGCGACGACTTAAAAAGGTCCAAGGCCGAGAGCGCAGGATTTGGTGGTGACGGTACCAACGATGCGCCAGCAGTCTTCGGCAAAAAGGCCCGCGATAGTAGCATCCCCAAATTCAAGGTCCTCATGGTCACTGGGTTTCTCTTAGTCAATGCCCTCAATCTGTGCACCCTTCCATTTCGTTCGCCGAATAGGAACGCTTCACGGACCTCTGTATCTGGACTGTCGAATGTCCTCACACCTCCTTCCATGGATCCATTCAAAGTGGCACAAAACGGCCTTGACCAACTGTACAATGATGCCACGACCATGAAAAGAGATCTCACGGTCACCGTTCTACCACCCTTTAAGTATGAGCTTAAATCCACAATCCCATATTTCGAAGGCGACGGCGCTTCAATATTCGATGCCGACTATACTGAGCAATTTTTCGACTACGTAGTGGGTGGAAGAGTAGTTGAAGGCGTGTTGAAGAGCCTGGAAGATCCAGTTATGAGTAAATGGATCATTGTAGCATTGATCGTGAGCATTATCCTGAATGGCTACCTGTTTAATGCTGCACGATGGAGCATCAAAGAACCTCAAGCTCCTCAGGACTCTAACCTTGATGCCCCTTCCGCCTCGAGGTCCGGCTTCCTCCGCAGAGTGTCGATGGGGAATTACAACCGCGCAGAGTTCGAGAGGCGAGTACAGGATCAAGTGGACAATCCTCACACCAACAGTCATATTTCCGAGCCGGACGGCTGTGCTGTTGAGGAGGAACATGTGTCTGGGATTCGAGATCCTGGAGAATGCGAACAGATGGTAAAGCAGAAAAAGGCTGCTCATCTCAATGACAGTGAGCTCAGTGAGCTAGCTATACGAGGCAAGATCCCAGGCTATGCTCTCGAGAAAACGCTAGAGAACACAGAGGTTATGTCGAGACTTGCTTCTTTGACCCGAGCTGTGAAAATCCGCAGGACCTTAGTATCAAGGACCCCAGCGACAGCAGGAAACTCGAGCCTCCTGGAAAATTCGAAGTTACCTTATGAAGACTACAACTACGAGAACGTTCATGGAGCATGTTGCGAGAACGTTGTGGGTTATATGCCGATTCCAGTTGGGGTTGCTGGGCCCATGATTATTGACGGACAACCCTACTATCTTCCAATGGCAACCACCGAAGGTGTTCTCGTCGCTAGCACCAACAGAGGTTGCAAGGCCATCAATGCTGCTGGTGGTGCAATAACCGTTTTAACAGGTGATGGCATGACCCGGGGGCCTTGCGTTGGTTTTCAGACTTTGACCAGAGCGGGTACTGCAAAGCTATGGCTGGATTCAGATGAAGGTCAGAAGACCATGAAGAAAGCTTTCAATTCAACAAGTCGATTTGCTCGCTTACAGTCGATGAAGACCGCCTTGGCAGGCACCTACCTCTACATAAGGTTCAAAACAACTACTGGCGATGCAATGGGCATGAACATGATCTCGAAAGGTGTCGAATGCGCCTTGCAAGTTATGGCCCAGGAAAGTGGCTTCGAAGATATGTCCGTCATCTCCGTCTCGGGCAATTTCTGTACAGACAAAAAACCCGCTGCCATTAATTGGATTGATGGAAGAGGCAAAAGTGTGGTAGCAGAAGCTATCATTCCCGGAGATATCATCAGAAGCGTTTTGAAGAGCGACGTCAATGCATTGGTTGAGCTCAATACGAGCAAGAATCTGATTGGGAGCGCGATGGCCGGGAGCATCGGAGGCTTCAATGCACACGCTTCCAATATCGTCACTGCGATTTTCCTGGCTACTGGCCAAGACCCTGCACAGAATGTGGAGAGCAGTAATTGCATTACGACCATGCGAAAGTGAGTACATCGATATCCTTGACCCAAGTCAAGCTAACACTGATCAGCTTCAACGGCAACTTGCAAATCGCGGTATCCATGCCCTCTATCGAAGTTGGTACTATAGGCGGCGGCACAATTCTGGAGCCCCAGAGTGCCTGCTTGGACCTTCTCGGCGTTCGAGGCGCACACCCAACACATCCCGGGGACAATGCTCGGCAACTCGCCCGTATCGTCGCGGCCAGCGTACTGGCCGGTGAGCTGAGTCTCTGCAGTGCCCTTGCTGCCGGTCATCTTGTCAGGGCACACATGGCGCACAATCGGAGCAATGTACCAACACGAGCTAGCACGCCTGTCTCCGCTGCGCTGAGTGCAGCGCCATCCAAGGGACAGGTATTGGAGGGCCTGTCGATGACGTCCGCTCGATGATCGGTTCTGGCCACTCTCTTTTTCACCACACGACTGTACATACATCTTGTTCGATGCTGTGATGCTTTCCTTTCTCATACACACATCCAGCTGTTGCATTTGTGCTTGTTGGCTTGAACGGTTTAGCGTGTTTGCATACATGTCTATGGGTTTGTTGAGCGGCTTAGACGCCCACGGGTAGACTTTACAGTAAACGCTCATAGAAATAGAGAGACTATACTTGCATCCTTCGGTGTTGAGTTTATATGTGCGAGACACTGAGCTTGAAAGATGGTGGGAGTATGCTCTATTCAGAGGAAGCACGCTCGAAGGATTAAAACCAGAAGATGGAAGAGGTCTATCAGGAAAGACAAGCCATCTCACAAGAGACATCGTTGACCAGGTCCCAGCTATGAGGGATCTCATCTGCCACATTCCTTCTCTACGTAGAATCTCACTGCTATGGATTCACTACTATATGTACAGTCGTTCATCATACGCTTTTCCCATGATGTTATTGTTCACTGACCTTGCCTAATTACCAGCCGTATTCACAACAGCTGAATATCTGGATACCTGGAGAGGCTATCCGCAGTTGGAGAAGTGTCTTATGATGGAATGGGATATAGTACACTCTCATGCCTCCGTCGTGTGTCGGCGGGAGCGGCAGGCGCTGATGCTGGTTCAGTTTAAGTTCCAACACCTGTGATCGGAAAGCCCTATACATGTGATCAATACGTCGATGAGATGGATCCACTTCGTCTGGATATTTTCATCCTCTTCTGAACAGTACTGAAGAGCCTTAGGGTAGCGGCGTTAGTGGTAGCCGGGATGAACGCGGTTTTGAATGAGCTACGGCGAGAAGGGTCTGGTCGAACTGCCTGAGACTTCGTGAAGACCGACAGGATGGGGCCGCGTAGCGAGGTCGCGGGATGGAGAGATTGTCTGGCAGGGCGTGGAACGACTGTATCAAAGTCAGCTTCAGGACTATTGTGTGGGTTTGTAAGTCTCGGGGTCCACAAGTTTTGTATGATGATGCTGACCTCAAGAAGTATCCATTACAGCTTACCCATCCTAAAGCTTGTCCACATATTCAATTCTAAACTCGTAACTAAATCCCTTATACGCTGGCTATTTTCCTAATCTTATCACCCAGTATCAATCTTTTGTAGCCGTTGTCCCGTGTCCGTTTTTGTGGCCTCAGCTGGCAGTGTTTGGCTATTTCCCGAACGAATGCTTCATTACTTTGTTTGCCTACATCCTCGTACACACCAGCGTTGTCATGTCCGGGTTTGGTCGCCACATTTTCCCTTTCCTAAGCTTTGTCGAGCTTAGGTATGTTCATGTAGAGCCTGATCGCGCAGAGATAGCAATATCCAAGACACAAACGCTTGAAACGGCTTGAGTTTTCCGGGATTAAGGTGCGCTTCGCCAACGCGGCAGAAGTGGTCCGATGGGCCGCTACTACGGTCTGGTCTCTGCCAGAGCGATTTCAGGGCGTTGCAGCGACGGGAATGGTGGCAATGACTTCGTGCACTCTCTTATATTGAGTGTGGAGTAAGAGAGCAGGGTATCATCCAGTCTCTCTATAGAGCCATTGAAAAAAGCATCTAGGGGGAGACGGGAGCGGGCCCTTGATCAGCATTCACAATGTCATACTTTTCGGATGAGCGTGAACTCGAGCACAAGGAACACCACGTAAGCTACCAGCATCGCCCCCCCAATCAGCCGGATCCATTTCGCCCCGAACCATACGGTGGCTGTCAACGCAACAGTAGAGCCCATCATCACTCCCACCTCGGCTGCGTTCACCGAGCCTGCATCAAATTCTCCAGCCGTGACGACCCACACGATCCCCATACATAGTGTCAACAACAATATGTTGCTTCCAACCGTATTTGCTACGAGAATGCCCGTATGACCGCGTGAACCGCTGAGGACCGCAATGAACTTCTCAGGTAGTGTCGTCGCGATGGATAGTATCACGATGCCAAACAGCACATCGGACGTACCAATCTCATCGCTGAGGGTCGTCGAAGAGTGTGAGAGGACGTAACCGGAGAGACAGATCAATAAGAATCCGAGGAGTAGAAAGCCGATGTGATATTCCAAGCTGCGAAGGGGATGGTGAGATATACGAGTTGTGGTACCAGATACATCTTCCGAGACACTATTGGACTGGATTAGTGGTGACGTCTCTTCGATGACTTGATTGGCTTGTCTTCTCGTTCCATTTACAGCGGTAAGGTTCCTCTCTCCACTGTCGCTTGTACTCTCTTGACTGCTAATATCTTCCTCGTCATCAGAATCGGAAAGCTCTGGAGCACTTATTTCCCCCCGGTTGATTGCCCATACAACAGAGCCAATGTAGACCACGAAGAGGGCTAGCAGGATCACACCGAAGATCCTCCAGCTGAATTTGGTTCCCACGAGGGCGAGGGCGGTGACGAAGGCACTCAAGAGGAGTAAGAGCAGAGAGTAGACTTTTGAACTTCGGTCGAATTCAACTGTATCCTTTGTCGAATGAAACAGTAGCCCTTGGGAAAAGGCACCAAGAATGTTGGATATGGCGGCGCCGATGATATTTCCCAGAGCGAGGGATGAACGGTTCCGCACGACGGATACCACGACTACCACCAGCTACAAAACAGTCAGAGTTGTAGGAAGCATTAATGCGCAGTCTACCGACCTCTTCCCATTCAGCACCGGCTGTGAGGAGACCGACAAGTGCCTGGGATATTCCAGTCCGTCGCGCGACAACGGCGGTATGGTCAACGAACTTGTCGGCACCAAACTCCAGTACGAAGAGTGCGCAGATGAAAGCAGCGACGTTAAAGGCAATCAGATCCCCGTGACCCATGTTTCGCTGACTACGACATCGTCTATGGCTGCTATCAACAGTAGAAGAGTTCAACTACTTCTCGTCTATACCAAAGATATGTTCACGCTCCCTCGACTCCAGTCTCGCTCACCAAAAGAGGCTTAGCTGCCGGCTCGCGGCTTGGCACCCCTGAAGTACCATGTAGATATCCACATCATCGTACTTCCACCACGCATCCAGGTTTACAATACAGTAAATCTTCTCCGCAACCGCTTCGTTAGCTTCCGATCCTGTTTCTGACATCATCCTCTGACGTCCTCGGGGTTCCGTACTCCGCATCTTTATCAGTCTAGGGCTTCAGCAGTGAAAGAATCCACCTCCAATCAAGTTTCAGTGAAGCACCTGGCCTGTCAGACAATTGAGGTACCTCTTGGTGTAATACTCGAAGGAAGGGAAGTCTCGGACTTCATTCCTATATTTGGCGAGTGATTGCTGGGAGGAGAGGGGAAGGGAAGAGAAGCGTCGACATCACAACTGCAGCTCAGCCTTGGCATTTACTCCCTTCACCTTCCATTCTTTACCCCACCATGGCCTTCACCCCACTTCTTAAAACGACAACTCCTCGACTTCTCGCACGAACAATTCTTCCCCAACCCTTTCGACACGCCACACCATCAGTCAAACACTTTTCTACTTCCCCAGCAACTATGACTATCAAAACCTACTTCGACGTCGCCTGGCAAGGCCCGGTCCTCGATTCCAGCTCCAAGCCCACAAAGGAAGTCAAAGGTGAATTGCCATCTCCTTTGCCGCCCCAGCTTCAGATCTAGCTCAACACCATCCATCTCAATTACCCCAACTGTCTCTCATCGTTGGCCCAATACTAACAGCTGGGCAGAGCAGAGCGGCCGCATCAACTTTAATCTCTATGACGATGTTGTCCCCAAGACCGCCGAGAACTTCCGTGCTCTTTGTACTGGTGAGAAGGGCTTTGGATACTCCGGTTCCAAGTTTCACCGTGTGATACCTCAATTCATGCTTCAAGGCGGTGACTTCACCCGTGGCAACGTATGTTTCCCCATGGTCTGCATAGGACGTGAACTGACCAATGTATGCAGGGCACTGGTGGCAAGTCGATTTACGGTGAGAAGTTCACAGACGAGAACTTCCAGAAAAAGCACACTAAGCCCGGTCTTCTTTCAATGGCCAATGCCGGCCCAAACACGTATGAGACGCACTCAATCTCATCAATCGGGCCATGTGCTAACCTCCATTGTTTCAGCAACGGCTCACAGTTCTTCGTCACCACAGTTGTCACTGGCTGGCTCGACGGAAAGCACGTTGTCTTCGGCGAGGTCGCGGACGACGAATCAATGAAGGTAGTCAAGGCCATCGAGGCTTGCGGCAGCAGCTCCGGGAAGATATCCTACAACAAGGACCCTGTTATCACCAAGTCGGGTGAGCTATGAGGGGAACGAAGCAGCAAAGTGGGGACTGTTGCGGAGGGCAGAGACCTCGGTAATTATAGACTGGGTGATCTGCTTCAGCAATGTGGTGGTGCAATTGCAGCCAAAAGCGAGCTTTGAGATTCGGCAGTGAATGCATTGTCATCTCCACTCAAAGCTCTGTCAGGACCTATTCGCCGCAGTGCCCAAAGCATGTCTTTTACGTCTTTGATTTCACTGGTGCTAGCTGACTACACTTTCGAGCACCCTCTTTCCCTGCCTCCTCACTACCGCGTCCAATATCTCCCTTACCTGCTTACATCCATCTACTCCTACAGCCAGCATCCCCTCTAGTCGCCCGACCTGCACTCTACTTTCCATGACCAACACGCTCACCCTCTCTCCTGCCCCGAGCGTCCCCACGGTTAAGAACGGCAACTCCTGCTCCTCCATGCCATTCAGATCAAGCAACGGATCCGCAGTCGCTCCTTCACTGTTTGACGAAGGGGGCGTAAGACCTGATGTGCAAGAGACTATGTAGTCACTCATGGGTATGCCAGCGTCTATCAGGGCAAGGGTAGCGGCGTTAAGACACGCGGCGAGGAGGGAGCCGTCTTGCGAGAGAATGTGCAGATTGATCTGGATGGTGGAGTGCGGGTAGAGATGTGTGAACAGAATGCTTGTGAATGCTGAGGCGATTGTATTCTGCATCTCTGTTGTTCGCCTATGCTCTCCCGTATTAGGTCATGTCTCTGCCGATTTCCTCCCCTCCCTCTACTCTCCCCCACTCTTCACCGATGTACCATACACTGCAGAACGAGGAACCACTCACTTATCGCCTCTTCTCCTTTTCCTATCCACCCCACTGAACCCAGCCACGCCCACATCAACCATCACAACAGCATTGTCCCTTTCCGCACCCTCCCTCCTGCCTCCCGCTCCCCTTACCTCGGCTGGTCCAGCTACTGTGCATATGATTTTCGTGTTTCCCATTTCCAGATAAGAAGAGCCATCTGCGGAAGCTTGGGTGCTGATTTGGGCGTGCAGACGGCGGAGTTCATTCCAGCGGCGGCCGTCCAGGCGGAGAAGGGAGAGGTGGTAGGTTGATGTGTCGAGGGGCATGGTGTGTGAGGAGGGAATTTGGGAGAGATGCGGAGACGAAAGGATGGAAGTGTAGCTGAAAATGCGACCAATCGTTTGTCTGGTATATGTCCTCAATGGTTATCAGAGAAATATGGGTTTCAGATATTGATGTTGCGGAGCTCTTGCGGAGAATTTTGGAAGACGCGAACCGACGCCTTCAACCCCGCGTCTCACTGCTACTGTCAACACCTCAAGAGGAACGGCTATCGTCCGCAATGGACGACGTTATCATGGACCTGACGGATAGCGATGATGACTTGGATATCACCAAGGCAGTGAAGAAGGATCTGGGTCATGAAGACCACATCAACAGTTTGTTCAACACCGTTCAACACCTCAACACTAGCGATCTCCACTCATAAATCTCATAGAAGTTGTTTACGACCATGACTCCATCAGCGAGTCAGATGATGGATCAGCCCCTGATCCCAAGACTGAGCGCAATATGCATGAGATCAGGCCCAGAGGTGAGAGAGTGGATTGGTCAGATAATGACAGTGGGGAAGCATATAAGACCTTTGTGAAGCGCAAGTCTGTCAAAAGGAAGAGGGCAGCCGCTAGTACTCGCAAAGCTAAAGCCGTGGAAAAAGAGAGCGGTGTCGGTAAAAAGCCGACGAAGCTCACTGGTGATAGTAAGGGCAAAGAAACCAGAGAGAAGCAGTGGGCCGAAGCATCTGACGATGACCAACTGATGGAGTACACTCTGCCGGAATATCTACAAAATAGACGCAAGAGGTTTGATAAACGGACAGAGAAGCTGCAGGCGGCGGGACTGAAGCTACCACCCAGGTACGATGATGTTGAGTTCTCAGACGATGAGAGAATGGAGGAACTGCAGGAGAGGCCCGATTTCCCGAAGGGGAAGCCATCGGCGCCATACAAGGACAGAGAATTACCGAAGTCACTTGCTCTGATACCTGCACCGATTGCCCAGTGGCTGAGGGACTATCAGGTGGAAGGTACGGCGTTCTTGCATGGGCTCTTTGTCTACCAGACCGGAGGGATACTGGGAGATGATATGGGCCTCGGAAAGACTGTGCAAGTCATTGCTTTCCTCACGGCAGCATTTGGCAAGACGGGAGATGAACGAGATACAAAGCGTATGCGGAAGATGCGAAGAGCAGATGCACCGTGGTATCCAAAAGCACTAGTGGTCTGTCCGGGCACATTGATAGAGAATTGGAAGGACGAGCTCAAACGATGGGGCTGGTGGCATGTGGACGTATATCATGGAGATACGAAAGAAGCAGCAGTGGAGGCTGCGGCAAACGGACGGCTCGAAATCATGATCACTACCTATACGACCTATAGAATGAACAAGAGCGCCATCAACATGGTTGAATGGGACTGCGTCATTGCAGACGAATGTCATCAGATCAAGGGTCGAACCTCGGAGACTACACTGGCAATGAATGAGATCAATGCCTTGTGTCGCATCGGCTTGACTGGGACAGCTATTCAGAATTCGTACGATGAATTATGGACCCTTCTCAATTGGACCAATCCTGGGAAGTTTGGCCCTATCTCAACTTGGAAGCAGAGTATCAGTCTCCCTCTTAAGATGGGCCAATCTCACGATGCTACAGTACACCAACTTAGCAAAGCTCGCAGAACGGCCAAAGCTCTGGTCGAGAATCTCCTCCCGCAATTCTTCCTACGTCGGATGAAAACTCTGATCGCAGATCAGCTCCCTAAAAAGAGCGACCGTGTCGTCTTCTGCCCCCTCACCGAGACCCAAGTTGACGCATACGAAAACTGCATCGAAAGCGATGTCATCCGCTACATTAAGGAGTCAACCATTCCGTGTACCTGTGGCTCAGGGAAAAAGCAAGGCTGGTGTTGCCAGAAATTTCTCCCTGCCGGTGGAAAGTGGCAGTCCTACGTCTTCCCAGCCATTTCCCACCTCCAAAAGCTCTCCAACCACCTCGCAATTCTGATCCCTCAATCCACTGACCCCAAGGAAAAACAGGATAAAGACCTCGAGATGCTCCAAGTAGCTGTTCCCGACCAATGGCACCAGCTCTTTCGTACGCGTGACTCCATCCTCAATTACTCAAATCCAGAATTCTGCGGCAAATGGAAAATTCTCAAGAAGCTTCTTCGCTTTTGGCACGGCAATGGGGACAAAGTACTTGTATTCAGCCACTCTGTTCGCTTACTCAAGATGCTGCAAATGCTCTTCCAACACACCACCTACAACGTCTCTTACCTTGACGGAGCTATGAAATACGAAGACCGCGCCAAAACAGTCGACGACTTCAATAGCGATCCTGGCCAGTTTGTCTTTCTTATCAGCACAAGAGCTGGGGGGATAGGTCTCAACATCACATCCGCAAACAAAGTTGTTGTTGTAGACCCAAATTGGAATCCAGCATACGATCTGCAAGCTCAAGATCGTGCCTATCGTATTGGGCAAGTCCGCGACGTCGAGGTCTTCCGTCTCGTCTCTGCTGGTACGATCGAAGAGATAGTGTACGCCAGACAGATTTATAAGCAGCAACAAGCCAACATTGGCTACACAGCGAGCACAGAGCGTCGGTACTTCAAAGGTGTACAAGAGAACAAAGACCAAAAAGGCGAGATCTTTGGCCTCAACAACCTGTTCACTTTTCAGAATGAGAATCTAGTATTGAGAGACATCGTCAATAAAACAAACGTCGCGGAATCCAAAGCTGGCGTCAGCATCATCGGCGTCGACCTCGATACCCCCAACGACAAGGACGAAGACTTCCTGGCAGCTAACAACGACGACATGACCGAAGAGCGCGCCATGTCCCAACTCGCCGCCCTCATCGTCGACGAAGCCGAAGAAGCGGCCGGAACAAAGAAGCGTAAAAAGGCCAGCGGCGCCACCAAAAAAAGCGACCCGGTCCAAGCCATCCTCGCAAACGCAGGCGTGGAATACACGCACGAAAACAGCGAAGTTGTCGGCTCCTCCAAAGTCGAAGCCAGCCTTTCGCGCCGCGCACAGGAAGCGGGCAACGACCTCGATCTCGGCGACCAACGTATCTTCGCCAATACGCAAGACGGGGTGCCTGCTAAACGGAAACATGAGGCTAGTGGAAGCGAGGATGGGGAGGTGGAATGGCAGTACCATCCCCCACAGGATGTTATGAAACGGCAGTTGTGCACTATGGCCCAGACCTTTGGATTCAGCGATGCGGTGGCATTTGCGGTTGTGGTGGAGGGCTGGACGCAAGCGCAGCGGAGGAGCTGTTTGGATAAATTTTATGCGGGTAGGCGGAAGGAGTTGGGGCTGGGTGGGGAGAAGAGGGATAAGGTTGCGGAGGCGGCGTGGATGTTGTGAGAAGTATGGTGTTGAATGTCCTCATGATGAAACGGGTAGTATCTTTTTCGCAAGCTTGGGTTAAGAGGAGGCGTTTTATACCCTATGCTTTTGGTGCGAGATTGTTGGAATAATGATACCTATATACACATCGATTGCGAATAACAGATATATTGTCCCGATTTGCATGGCAAAGATACAGATTAAACAAGCCGCATGAGATAAAGCTTCGCTCGTGGCAACAACAAGTATTCCAGGATACGGTTCATACCTGCCTTTCCAGCAAACAGCAGTCTCAGTCCTATGAAAGACATAGGCATTTTGAAAAGAATCGATATCAAGCCCGAGACAGAACGGGTATCGATCGCACTCCATGTATCTTTGCTCTGCTCGTCCTCCCAAGAAAATCCTTTTCAAATACTTATTAGTGTGGATCTTATCACCGTGTCCAAGCCATTCAACCCCGGATCAGAATCTTTCCAATACGAATCCTTTTGCAAAATGATGCGAAGGGTACATATTATCATATCTCGCAGCATATCCCGAACAAAGTATATTGCAATATTCACACATGACATCCAATCAGCTCTCTCCGTACAAGCACCCTATCCTACCGACCAAAATGCTTCTTCTCCAGCGTCCTCAACCCAAAATAGCTAATCGCACTAAACGCAAACGCAAGCTCGAACCCAACATCACCGCCATAACTCGGATCTCCAATCTTCTTGCCTATCGGCCCAATGAACCAAACTTGCGACATGCCCATGACAGCGCCAAAGACTCCAAAGCAGAAAGCTGATATGGCGGCTATGCCGGGGGGTAGCAGTTCGCGGTTGTTCCAGATGGTGATGTCGTATTTGCGTTGTGCAAACCAGAAGTGCTCGGTCAGGGAGATGCCTTCGTAGATGGCCAGCCAGTAGCCCTGTGTTTGTAATCAGTGCTCATGCTCTGCCACGACTTTACTCAATAGGGAAACCTACAATGAGCAACATGAAATTTTCTAGCACGGTCTCGAAGTGACTATACCCAGGGATGGCGATGGCACAGTACGCAAGCGTACCCACGAATGTCCAGATGAACCGTGGTATAGCCTGAGTCCATCTCGCCATGAGTTGCAAACTAAAAGTTAGGGAATAAATGTTCGGGCAGTTGTTGGCGATAATGCTGAGCGCCAGGATTACCAGGCAGAATTTGCCAAAGGTACCCAAGGGAGGAAAGAGCACAGCTGCGAGTAGGCCCCCAATACCTGACTGGGTGTAGCCGTCTGCGTAGGATGTGTCGACTGTGTCAAGGGTGGCGGTTGCCACGGCGAGACCAAGCATTTCCGTAAAGGCGAGAGGAACAATCAATCCTCCCCATGTCCATGCAAAGGTTTTGACTCGTGAAACGGTCACGGGCTGGTATACAGTGTAATCGGCAGCATAGCTCGTCCACCCTGTGCCGAAGCCAAAAACAGAGGCTGCAAAGGACAAAATGCTGCCAGCTTCCGAACTTCCAGCATTCATAGCTAGATTCATGAATTTACCGCTGTGTGCGAATTCGCCAAGCACAATCAGAAAGATGATCAGGGATGGGATCCAGGACCAGAACTCATATACGTGCACCACTTTGTAGCCGAAGACCGTGACGAGCCATGTTGCTGCTGCAATGATAATAATGCCTGCGTAACCGGGCACGTTGGTGTTTACCGCGTTAATCAATTGAGCACCGACAATGACATTGACCGCGGACCAGCCCACGCAGGCGAGGACGTTGAAGCAGGCAACTAGCGATTGAGGGTCAATTATCATTGTTGTTGACAGCGGAAAGGGGTATAGGGACCAAAGTGCTTCGTTGGGAAGGGGGATGTAACAACTTACTAATTTTGACGCCGTAGAAGCCGAAGAAGTATCGGGACAAGACCATCTGACGGAGACCAAAGCGAGGGCCGAAGGTTGAGAAGAAGGCGACTGGAGTTATGGCTAGGCAGTTGATGAAGAATATTGTGAGAAGAGAGTCCACGAAGCCTAGGTGGAACACCGGGATGGCCAATGCACCAATGGCGAATGAGGAGACAACCATATTGGCAGAGAGCCACTATCACGACTCATATCAGCACTTGAAGCTCTTTTCACACCGTGTGATTCGAGAAGCCCACCATTGTCCCAACTTTCATCAGATTTGTATCCGTCCTCTCATCTTCCGGTACCCTTTCAATGCCCCTGGGCTCGACTCCGAGTTTGCTGACCGCTCTCTGGATCTTAGCATAGGGGGTGTCGCCAGTAACAAACATCTCTCCTGGGACGGCTGGCGCCTCGGTGGTATAGATTGGGAGGCCACCCTTCTCGGCATCCATGCCAGTGGGTGAGTGGCTGCTCACTTCATAGTCATTCTTTGCATAATGACTGCCCATTGTCGCAGGTGGACGAAGTACGAGGGGTACTTCCGGGTCGCGTGAGGATATACCTCGAGTGTGGGGATAGTGGGGTAGAGATCAGATACAGAGATTCATTTATGTAAGGAGAGTACGGAAAATGTGTAGAGCCAGAGGAAGAGAGCTTCCTTTGGAAGGCGCACGACAGACAGAGTCAATGACGACTTATTAAGAGAAAGATGGGAGCAGGTGGAGTTGACCGATAATTTTCATCAATCTAGCAAAGACTCTTTCGAGAGGGCGGCGGTAGCTCGCCGATAAGCTCAGCTAGCAGTCGGACGACCGCGTCTCCCACCTTCAGATGTGGTGTGGCCCTTATCCCATCCGTAGATCTGGTCCTGACACGATAACGCGGGATGCCTTTCTGCAGGATCGATCATTGATTTCCAGGAAGTCGGGAAGGAACTTCTAGACCCGGCCCTCGCCCGTCTGCGCTGACGACGTACGGGAGTGGGGAGTGGGATGCCGGAAGGAAGTCACGTTGTAGGCATGGTGGAAGAAGCAGGTGCAAGATCGTCGCCAACTATGACTGGAGAGATAGGCGAGACTGATAAGAGGAGAGGACGTTGATTCGCTGTCGATAGCTTACTTGTCTCTCTTCTAGCCTTCTTCGAGAAGACGCAGGGGGAACACGCCAAGCTTGTGCGGGCAAAAGCTCGTCGACGCAGGAACGACCAACCTCATCAGCTATGCCTCCTGACCTTATGCGCAACCATTCTATGAAAAGGAGCAAGAGTTTGAAAGCCTCCCATATCTGAAGATGGCATCGGCGAGTGGACTCCACTTTCTCTGACACAAGAAATCCTGTCGCGGAAGATAGGACGAGCCATCGGAGCACGCCGATATCTCGCTTTTGGATGCAGAGGGACTCTTTGGTCCAGTCTTAATCGAGGAGCATGCGATATGACTCCGGCTTCCGGCTGTGCACCTATGCTTATGCTGTCAGCTGCAAGCTTCCCACTCATTCAGGGGGCTTTTGTCGCGTCAGATCATCAAATCCGTGGCAACTCTGTGGAAGTGCAACCGGAACGCCTGGAGCATGTCACCTCCCAGGCTGGCCAGGCGTGGATGTGTAACGAAGGCGGATGCACTCGTTCCTTCGATCGTGAAATGGGGGTGACAATAGCCTCAGAACGGAGATATCCGATCTCATTATTAGTGTCAAATGCCTAGTATCTAAATCGTGCCTCCGTCAAAATGCTGCTATGTCCAGGGCGTCAGGCAGGCTTCCCTTCCCGAGCACCACGCCATGCAAATCAATCCCAAAGGTTATATCCAACGATGCCAAGATAATCAATGCTATAAACAATCAGTGCCTTATCTCCAACGCCTTCGTGTCTCAGCTGAAGTCATCATGCCCGGCCGATCTCTCAACCCATCCGCCCAACTCATTGGTACCTTTTGCTATCGCAAAACCAAGCGGTGGCAGCCGCTTGGCAAACATATTCCAATCCTCTACGTTGTTGATCTCTTCTCCCTCCCTATCAGCGTCTTCCAGCTTGTCAACATTCTCAGACAGAGTCTGCAAGATGTTGTTCAATTCTTGATCATTCACGTCAGCGTCTTCACTGGTCTTGTTGATGATCTGTGACGTTGTAGAAATTATAGCGGCAAGATGATCGAGAACTGCTGGAGGTTCGGCACTATTGCGGACACTGGACACCAGAGACTGGATAGAGGCTTTTAGGGAGTCGTTGCGTATCTCAAGGAAACCCTGTCGAGACTTATAAGTAGTGATATCAGACGTCCGGTCGAACACGACATACCTTGAGCCCATGAATCCTGTGATCAGGCGAGCTACGAACACCTTTTGTAGGTTTAGGACCAGATGAACTTTGAACACCATTCAATATGCCATTCGGTACAGGCTTTGAGGCTACACTTGGGTTGCTGGGTAGCTGTGAAGATTTGGCAGAGCTGATGGTACTGTACACGGAGTCACCGCCAGCACTCGGGCGCAAATGAGACATCCCGTAGTAGTCAGCTGGAGAATCTGCAATGATGCTTTCCTCGCCATCATCCTCAAGCTCCTCTGCTGGTGTGAGACGGACCTTGACCAGACGAATGAGTTCAACGGCGGCTGCGGCCACGTGCGAAGCTGCTGCATCGAGAATTGATACTGGCGATAGCCCTTTTGATAGTGCAAAGTTCTTCGCAGCTGTGATGAGATTGTTGGCCGTGGCTGAGAGCCTGGCTTTCGACTTGTGTCTCTGCTGTATCGCTTCGTCCTTGCTCGATTGAGTATCGCCTATGTCAAGAGCGATGCTCCGGACTGCAATAATGACGGATCGGACCCGTGAAAGAACGACACTCGGGTCGCTCCCTCTGGCACTGTGCAACAGCTCGTCAATGGCGATTTGAAACTTCGAGACATGGATGTCCTTGACAAGACCATCTTGGGCTGCAAAATCTTGGGCAACGCCTCCCACGTCGGGTGATGGCAATGAATTTGACATGGAGGATGCACGCAAAGTCCTGAGCTGAGTCCTGGTGTTCGCGTATCGGTTTTTCCAATCCTGAAGCTCTTTCTCCAACGTATGGACCTTATGTACCAGCCTCTCCTCGTGTTCGAAGGCTGGGCCACTGCGTTCTGAGATCGCCTTCATCTGCAGGAGCCAGCCAGCTGCCTCCTGTTTCACCTCGCTTGTCACCTTCTCCTGGCATAGCAACTGTGTTTGCAGGTCTTGCTTTTCCTTACTCAGAACCTCAAAACGCGCTTTCCACTCGTCTCCACCACCGGCCTTCGAAACGATTTGGTCCATCTGAGCTCGCAGTTCGCGTTCCGTGTCATGGTGGTGGCTTCGTACTTTGTCGAGCTCTGTTTGCAGGTTGCTATTGAGGTTTCGGGCTTGGGTGAGCTTGCCCTCGAGATCTGACTGCAAGCTAGACCAGTTTTGTCGTTCCGTGTCGTTCGCCTTGAAAGGTATCGTCAGACATCTTATACTAGATAGAGGAGCGGAAATACTGAGTCCGAGACTTACACCCTGCTGCTCATTTTGAGACCCATAAACCTTATCCAGTTCCAGATTTTTATTGCGCACTTGGTCCTCTAATTCTTCCACCTTCCCCTGCAGTCTCCCAACCCGGTTTTCAAAATCTCCAACCTGACTTCCATACTCCGCGAGCTTGCGGTCCTTTTCAGATCCGCCCACACTTCGAGACGTAAGAGTTGTATCTCTTCTACTTCCGTAAATATCACTTCCGTCATCATCATCATCTTCCACCATTATGCTCTTATTCGGTATTATAGTGTTACTCTGGGAAGTCTTCGCGGTCGGTCTCCCGTAACCATCGTTTGGGCCTTCCACTCCAGGGATACCCAGCCCAGCCATTACCTGGCTTCCCAGCGAGGTATTCCTTGGTCCGTGATTTTGCCTGAAGCCGTTAGGTGTGCCCACTCGGCTTGGTGGCGCTCCGTATTGACTTATCGCTGGGCTGCCAATACGGCTGATGTCTCGACCAGCAAACACGGGAAACCTCCGTTCGAGCTCATAGAAGACGTCCGTAGCCAGATCCTGAAATCTTAAGGGAGGTAAGGTAGCGAGCTTTTGGCGCGCTTGATTGCGCTTTGGGTGAAAGTTTTCCTTGGGCAATAAGAATTCAGGAACTTGTCCGGGTCCAGTCCTCTGCTGGCCCGAAGAGCTCTGTCTCCGCAACAGCTCATCATAAACATCTGTACTCAACTCTTGAAATTGTACAGGGGATAATCGCAGAAGCTTGTCCCTCGCCCTATTTGGCTTTGCGTTGCCCTTTTCGTCGCGCAGTGACTGAGCCAAGAACCTTTTGAGAATAGCATAATGTTGCGACAACCTCTCTTCCATCTGCAAGGTTTTCCTTCTCTGGGTATCCGAAGTAGATAATGTAGTACCATAGCTGGAGCGGGCAATCGAGCTGGGTGGAGAAGGGCCACCCGGTCTGCCATTCATGCCATTCGACATTCGCGGTTGAGTCCCATTGGAGGAACCAGAGATAGGAGGAGTGATGAGATTGCCGCGATTTTGAGGAAGATTAGGTGAATACGGGGGCTCACTACTGTACTGGTACTGTGAGACTCCAGACCATTCACTACCTTGAGTAGAGTTTGGTGAAAGCGGGCCCGAACGGCCATTCATGTTATGTGTATATAGCGATGCAAACTTCGAACTTGAGCGCCTGGGCCGTTCTGAGATCTTGTGCTGCAGCCTTTGAGCGAGAAGCCGATGGGGGACGGGGCTGGGTCAGGGATGAGCGCAAGGATTAAGGGAACCAAGGCATCTGCGCAAAGTGAACAAAATTTAAAAGAGCACTGAGGTGAGTCTATATCTAAGACGATCTCTCATTGTTATCGTGGTCGTTGCTGTAATTTCACTCCTTTTGAGAAGTCCCTAAACAGAGGCAGAGGTTGCATTAAAATTGGCGTGCTTGGTTAGCGGTCAAGCGCATGGCCAATCACGCCGCGCTGGACAAGCCTCCACAGCATCCTCCTACAAAAGGAGGGTTGAGCTGAGTTGAAGTGCCTCTCTAATTCCTACCATTGCCATTGTCAGATCTTGACGTAGCTTAGCCATGCAAAGCTGGGAAACTGTACAGGAAGGTTTACTCTAGCCCGAAGCATTCAACAGAGATTTGGCCGCAACGTTGCTGATAGGAAGACTAAGCAGTGGTCCGTTAGGAATTCACATCTTCAACAGATGACTCTGAAATTTCTTCATGATATGCTCGCATGGGGCAAATGCCCCTGGTATCTCGCAGCCAGAATAGTAACATTCCTTTTTAGAACCATCCCAATGTCCATAACGCCGGTAATTGGGGCCACCGCTCCTGCCACTCCGCCAGCAGCTCCGGCACTCGCTCATCAAAGCTTGTCGCATTTCCTCCTCGTTTTCTCTCTGCATTTGCAGCCTCATTCAAGGAGTCTGCCAGATCCAATATCCCTTTCCCACCTACCAGCGCTTCCTCATGATTATCCTTAATATCCACGTTGATAATATGTACCGGCCTATTCAATGGACTCCCTCTTTCGGTCAAATTGTCCACGACAGCATCCCAACACCTCTCTTCACACGTGATAACTACATCGACCACACCTCCCTCAGATCCCTTACTACCTTTGTCTTCCATATGCTGGTCAAGTCGCGGTTTCCCGACGGGCCAATCTTGCCACCGTTCTGGCCCCCATTTTACAGAAAGATTGCGTTCAAGCATGGTGAGTAGACCGTTGGCGCGATAGAGGCGCGGGTCTTTGGCAGAGAGCTCTTCATACATGGTTCTGTAGGATGTAGTATTGAAAGGGTAAACATTAGGCTGGGTTATCGAGGGGCCGGGAAGGCGGACAAGAGAACCAGTACCAAAGGAGAGGACGGGGTAGGAGGCAAGAGACAAGCGGAGGTGAGCTTCCATAGATCTGATTTCGGATCGTTAATAGTGCATGATACGTTGACGGAGCATGAATTCTTGTCATTAGATGGAAACGCACGCGAGTATGTGAGTCATTGAAGGAGTAGTCTACATTGGAGATTATGTGGATGTGCTGCTACATTCCGTCTCCATGTATTTTGGGACTTCAGACGTACCGATTCTGGTTGCTTGCACAAACCGTGCAAAACCTCAGCTTGAAACGATCTTTACTTTGTTGTGGCAGGCCACTCCCTTCCCCTTCGTGAATCCCGTCAAATCCGCCCACTGCCTGCTGCTGTGGGTATGTCGTAGGAGGTGGGGGAGGCGGCTGCGTGGGCGTCGACACTCGTCGCGGGTCAACGGCGCGTGCGAGTCTTGGGTCGGCCATATTAATGGAGTAGAAGCCGAAAGGGATGTCTTTCTAGGGTCAAGGTCCCCACGCTAGGCAGTGGCTGTCAGCATGAGCCCATAAGAAACCAGTGAGAGCGGGCCAGGAGCAGTATGCAGCATTCAGAGATTTTGCGTATAGGTAAGAGTTTGTCCTCATATAATCAAATTTGATCAGACAGCTCCAATATAGATGATCATCACATTGTGTCTTGTCCAACAGAACTTCCGGGTTATACTGCTTACCTTCAAATTTAGACGTATCAATATATTACATGTGTGCAGCGGAGGCGGAGGCGGAATTACTTGGTGATGGTCCAGCGGGAGGTCTAGTCTCAAACCGACACTGAAACACTAGCGGATCTCAACTTGGAACACACCTCAAGGGTGTTATGGTGAGACCATGGCTTTGTGCGCTTTCTTTCAAGACGAGAAGAGCAAACGTGAGTTGGGTTATGATGACAGAAATACGCCCTTTTGTGCAATCGCCTTGTCTTGAAAGGTAGGTATGGCTTAAGTGAGCGACTATAAGGCTTTGCCTCTAGTGCCACGAGGTGCTATAAATACACTTGTCCCGCTGAGGTGGATTACCGTCGAATAACACTTCCACGGCTTTCGACTTCTCTAAAGACATTGGCAAGAATCGCGCAAACCAGAGCCTTGCTATGCCGGTCACTCAATATTGATAGCTCGTGGTAGGCTGGCAGCCAACAGTATCATAAGCCTATAGGTTCTAGTCACCAACAAAGCGTGCGCACCCGCCTCCACGCCGCAGATCCTGCCCTCGAGAAGCGCCTGCAACCGATTAGACGGCCCATCACCTATCCACTGTCGCGGGTTTCTTCTACTCTTGAGCCTCTGTTTCCCCTCCTCCACGCTTCCCGCTCTTCACGAATATAGCATTCAGCCGCACAGCTGGTCTGTGACCACACCAAAGGGACATCGTCCTACCGCCCTTTCCTTCTAGCCGGCCAGCACAGTTGGGCCCACCAGGGCGAGAGTCGATCTCTCGTGGCTGAAGCTGCACTTCTCGGCAGTCATAATATATCGTTCCAGCAGGACCATCCGGATAAAGGTCGGATATTCGAAAAACAAAAACATTACATAGCCTTGGAGCAAAATTTGTCTTCATACAGAGGGACACCGATTAGACACCGCTGTGTGTATTCTCTAAAGGAGGGGCAACTGCTTCGAGGGGTCGTGTATCTTGGTCGCTCGGAAGACTAAGACCACGGGGTGGAAACTTTGACTAAGAAGCTGAACGTTTAACGAAGATATGACCGCCGTAATGTCCCCAACGCATTCGCCAACCTCCTCCCCTCATCAAAATCAGCCGTCACCCAAATCTAATGCGCCTAGTCTACCTCCACTAAATACAAACCATACGAACAGGCGGACAATTCCCCAACGTTCTCAGTCCTATGCCAAAAATCGAATGTCATCCTACTCGACCACTTCAAAATTATCCGAAACTCGTTCGAGACCTGCCTCTTACGCTTTCCCTGCATTCCATTCCAGCCTTGCATACGCTCTTGTCCGTGACTTTGCCTATCCTATAGTGCATCCGTGGCATTACGGTGCCCCACCCGAGGCGTCGGAACCACCTTCGGGAAATTCGACACCCGCAAGTGAAAGACAGCGGAGACTATCCGATCTTGCAAGTGCGACATGGGAGGGCGCAGACCCACAGTGGTCTGCGGGACCTTGGAGTGGCGACGGATTCTACTCAAGTCAACAACTTCCTCAAATGGCATATGGAGATGGCCCTCCATACAGCGAAGATGAGGACCTGCATAGTCCAGTAGTGGTGAGCTCGAGACACAAAAAGCATAAATCAACATTTGCTGCTACTGGCTCGAGAACCGATAAAAGAAGAGGACGAAGTCCAGGAACCGATGCGCAAGACGAAGACGACAATCTCAACCATGAAGGACGACGGAGTTACTTCGCAGGCATTAACGGAGATGGCTTGGAAACATATTATATCGGCGAAGAGGATGAAAGTGCGGATGGCCCTGGCGGAGAGCTTGTAACATACCCGCCAGATCAAGGACCGCATTCATTGCTAGCTCCCAGTACTTATGCAACACCAGGACAACGAGACTCTCATTTTGCAGCGATACTACCAAATCGGTCCTATATGCAAGGAGAGCCTTCTGAAGATTCGGACGAGGAAGGCTCAGGCGAGGCAGATCCAACAAGAGACTCTCGGTATTCGAGAGACTATCAATTTACCATTGCCTCCCCGGATGAGGAAATGCATGGCAAGGCAGTAGCACTCTACGACTTTGCGCGAGAAAACGTGAATGAGCTCCCATTGACAGAAGGCCAAGTAATATGGGTGTCATATCGTCACGGCCAGGGCTGGTTGGTGGCTGAAGATCCCAGAACAGGCGACACCGGGCTTATACCAGAAGAATATGTGCGATTAGTTCGCCATATCGAAGGTGGCTTGGCCTACATCAGTGGTGAACAGGAGGAAGGTAGCGCTACATCACCTGGACCAGCCGCTGCAGAGTCCAACATCACGCCCACGCAAGCCGATCCCAGAAGAACGCATACGCCTCAAAATAGCAGTGGGAGTGATGGGGCGGTGGAGAATCGGCCTCCTATTGTCAGCACATTCTCTACCAGCAGCAAAGACCTCAAACCTTACCCGCATCATATACTGGACGAGCAAGCCCGCGCAACACCACCACCAGTGGTCCACTATGGGAGCCAGTCGAATACCCCTACTATTCCGAGTCCATCTGCAGGCCCCCATGGCCTGCGAAATTTGGAAGAGATAACGGCTGATGGGGAGGTATCAGAAAGCGCTGACGAGGAGGAGCATGAGACGAAAGCAGAGCGGTGACAATGAAGGAGAGGGAGTTAATGGATCTGTGTAATTGACGATGGTCGGGAGAGAAGATATTCGCTTCTTGAGATACCCGAGTATTTGCCTCTCGAAGGAGGCTCCTATGTGAATATTGTTTAATCCTGGGAGACTGTCACTCAATAGCGTTACATACTTAGGTCAGTGGCATGGAAGCGCGCAAGCGGGCATCGGCGTTGCATACAGGCGTTTACTCGATGCTAGAGGCATCGTGATGATAGTTAATTATATTCAGATCTTCCAATTCATGCATCTGTACCCTTCGATGTCGATAGTTCATCCTTCGGAAAGGTCCTGATCGATGACCTCCAGCTCTGGCGTACCCTATGCGCTAATGAGGGACATGGCCAGATTCGAGAGATGAGCAGGGTGCCCTAGCTCCTATGTCTCTATCCTCTTCCTCTGGTCTCTTGCGATGGCGTATTATACTCCCTAGTGCGCGCTTTCATCTCTGATGTTGCTAGTACAAATGTGTACCGGTTTCGTGTTTGATTCCTTTCGCGATGTACAACCACCGCGAAGAGCGAATTGGGTTTTCCTAGTAGCCGATGAGGTTCCACTCGAGTGGAGTCGTCGGGAGGGAGGCGTGTGATAGCTGAACTAAAAAAATCATGCATACAAAATTCCTCACTCAGTCCTTTGTAAAGAAACCCCAGATGTGATCCATGTTATCACACTTACCACCAATACCGCCGGCAACAGCATCACCACTAGCTTTATCAGCATACCACCACAGCCAGCAGGTCATCTTTCTGCCTACCATACAAGTCATAGACAGGATGGATTCATCAATCGAAATAACACAGACATCGAAGTCCCAGAGGAACACCAATGAAGGCAGGGAAAGTTGGGAATCGATTGACGAAAACCTTGAGCGGAGTAGAGCTACTGAAAGAGGCGCAGAGAAACTCACCACCCAGCAGCTAGACCGTGTCCTTGGGGTAATGAGAGTAGTGCTAGCCTTCGAGAAATTGTACGATTCTACCGTGAATGGTTGCTCAAAGGCGAATTACGGAGTCTACACCCAGGGAAGAGTCTTCAAAATTGCAGAAATGGAAATCATCATTTTACGCCTAGAGCAGCGTCTGGCAGCAGAAAGGAGGAGGGAACGACAAGGGGGGTTGCTTTATTGCAGCTGGCGCAGAATGAGGAAGGCATATAGGAAATTGGGAGGGCTGCTAGTGATTAGGGGGAGACAAGGAAATCACCGAATCGCCCAAGGCCAAGCACAATTGACTGACCGAGATCTGGTCTCTTGAATGATACAAGATGGTCTTGGGAGATGAGTAATACTTGGAACATGGCACGATACCCATAACAGTACGAGTCATATGGCTTTCAATTAATTGAAATAGGGTGTCTGCCAACATATCGTCCTGGAACAAACCAGATTAGGGACAACGGCCACACAATGTTCAGGAGCCAGGATTTGCTGCTGGGACTTTGATATACGAGATAGCCACGCCTGAAAGGACAAGATAATGGTTAGGATGTGACCAGTAGAGAATGACAAGGCCTCCCAAAAGGGGTTTCGGGGCTAGATCGACGGCAATGGTATCAATATTTCTCTCCATACAGAATACAATACTTGGAAATCCTGCACGAGTCCAAGATGACAGTCTATACTTGGAAGGGGGACCGTGTCGGGGGTAAGATGAAAGCTGACCCAAAATTCCCAAAACAAATTCTTGAAGCGGAAATTGTGGATCGAGTCTGCCTTTTTGAGCTTTCACGCTATCGGTATCGGAGCACCCTGAGCAGGTTCCAGTATGACACATTGTGCATCATCGTGATCATTGGCTGTCGAGGAATGCAGCGCTGTGATTGAATTTCGAGCTGTACCCTGTAGCCCAAAGCATGTCCTTATCGGCGGTGAAAGATGAAACGGATTGTGCAGCGAGAGGCTCGGCGAAAGAGGCCAGCACATTCTTAGCCGCTAGCTAAGGGATCAGCGGGCGCTATCTCCGAGTGGGTTTAGCAGCATCCAATGGAACAGCCGAAACTTCGGGCTTGGTGGGAGAAAGCTTCAAATTGAAAGCCACACTTCCAGTGTGTACCTGGAATATATATCCTTCGGCCCTGCCATTGTTGCCTCACACGCTCATTGTCTTCTTTCCCTCTTGCATCTCCCTCTGTTCCAGTCAGCCAGCTGGTGCATACACCTCTGTATAAAGTCCATTGGGTAAGTCGAAATATTCCCCCACTACTGCCATTATTTGGATTTCTCCCGCAGGGATATGCAGCGGATTGTCCATGTCTAGAACGCCAAGCTATCAGCGAAAGAAGTCATGGAGGACTTTGCCTGCCGCCTGCCGCCTTGCATTGTGGCATGGGTTGCGCGACAACACGCTGCATTTGCAATGATCATTGTTGAGGCTAATCATTCGATGTGGACTTTAGAAAACGTCAAGTATACGTCCGATACAGATCCGTTGTCAAGAGTATAGAATATGGCGGCTGCGTCGAAAGCCATACCCTCACACCTTCGAGACGGTGCTTCGAGCAATGGCGATGCCGGTGGAATCAAGCCAAGGCACCATGGGAAGTCCCAATCACACATGGTAAGTGCGGGATCGATTTTCTCTAGGAAACAATTCAAGAACTTGACTCGAGGTCTGTCACTGGAAGATTTACAACCGAAAAATGGGGGATGCGAATGGTCACTGTCAAATCCCGTGGTAGCGGCATTCCTCGGTCGTGATTGGCGGTCATGTCCGTTCTACAAGCAGTCGAACATGCCTTCCTATTCTACACACCAGCGAGCATCCTTAAGCACAAAATGTCCTGTGCTCCCGTTACAGACCACACTTGAATCATTTTCACATCTGCAGAGACCTTCCGACCCTACTACTTCCGCACAAGCCTGTGGACCGTTACACAAAACAACGACCTATTATCACAGACACCTCTAGGCTTCCTATTACTTATTTCTTCTTATTGCATCTTATTCTGCTGTCCTTGTGGCGGGTCGTCATAATTATCAAAGAATCTACACCTGCAGAACAAGCCACTGTCATGGCGGTATCCGCAAATTCCCAGAATAAAACGCTGACCAGAGATCGCTCCGACTCAAAGGCTTTCGAAAATACGTCCACTTCAGTAGCTGCCACCCAAATGCGGAACGCCCTTAAAGCCCTAGCAGAGACCTGCAAGGATGAAGACGAAAAGGAACGATTTGAGACGGAGATGGATAATTTCTTTGGACTGTTCCGACGCTATCTTAACGACAAGGCCAAGGGCAACGCTCTCTCATGGGACCGCATTGCGCCTCCCGCCCCAGAGCAAGTTGTCGACTATAATGAGCTGGCGAACTCTGAATCGGTTGAATACCTCAAGAAGCTGGCGGTTATCAAGCTCAATGGCGGTCTGGGAACCTCGATGGGATGCGTTGGACCAAAGTCTGTCATTGAAGTCCGAGACGGCATGTCTTTCCTCGATCTCTCTGTCCGCCAAATCGAGTATCTCAACCGAACTTACAACGTCAACGTCCCTTTTGTCCTGATGAACTCCTTCAATACCGACGAGGACACACAAAATATCATCAAGAAGTACGAAGGCCACAATATTGATATCATGACCTTCAACCAGTCTCGCTATCCTCGTGTGCTTAGAGACTCACTACTGCCGGCTCCCAAAAAGTACGATTCCCAAATCTCAGACTGGTACCCACCCGGACACGGAGATGTATTCGAGTCGCTCTACAATTCCGGTATCCTTGACAAGCTGATCGACCGAGGAGTTGAGATTCTTTTCCTCTCAAATGCCGACAATTTGGGTGCCGTCGTTGACCTCCGCATCCTACAGCATATGGTCCAATCCGAAGCAGAGTACATCATGGAGTTGACCGACAAGACCAAGGCCGATGTGAAGGGTGGGACTATCATCAACTACGACGGTTCGGTCCGTCTTCTGGAAATTGCTCAGGTTCCCAGCCAGCATACCAATGAATTCAAGTCGATCAAGAAGTTCAAATACTTCAACACCAACAACATTTGGCTGAATTTGAAGGCCATCAAACGAGTTGTTGAGAACGATGACCTTGAGATGGAGATCATACCCAATAATAAGTCGATCCCAGCTGACAAGAAGGGAGAGTCAGACGTCAACATTGTTCAGCTAGAGACAGCCGTTGGTGCTGCCATCCGCCATTTCAAGAACGCACATGGTGTCAACGTGCCCCGTCGGCGGTTCTTGCCTGTCAAGACCTGCTCTGATCTCATGCTTGTCAAGTCAGATCTTTACAGCTTGAAGCATGGCCAGCTCGTAATCGATGCTGACCGCTTTGGCCCAGCACCCTTGATTAAATTGGGCAACGACTTCAAAAAGGTCAGCGACTTCCAGAAGCGAATCACCAGCATTCCCAAAATTCTCGAGCTGGATCATCTGACAATCACTGGAGCGGTCAACCTGGGGCGAGGTGTGGTACTGAAGGGAACAGTCATTATTGTGGCTACGGAAGGCAGCACAATTGACATTCCTCCGGGGTCAATCCTTGAAAATGTTGTTGTTCAGGGTAGCTTGAGGTTGCTGGAGCATTAGTCGTTTCACTCACGTCCTGAGCGAGCATTGCCTTTACGATCGATCTGATAATTACATACATGGAAGGGTCATATCCTCCCAATCGCCAATAGCGTCCACAGTCATGTTTATCATTGCGCCGAATGCAGTCGCGTTGTCTGGTAGAATAGGAGACGAGATCTTACATAGCAATAGTCAAGAACAGCAGAACCTATTTCTCGTGATGTACTAGGATGTCACGGCAATCTAAGCCTCGACCCGTTGAACAAGCTTTCATACCAAGCTTTACTCCTACGGCCGTCTCCGACTCTTCGCCTACTAGTAAAGTACTTTATGGTGGTTAATTGGTTATGATCTTCAGCAAGTCCGGTTTTTGCTTGTGAACTTATCAAGACTCAATGTTTTTCGGGATTTGTAGGAATATAACGACTGCAATCTCCGTACCACGGTTCGTACCTAGTAGCCAAAACCTCCCCAATCAATTTGCCAAGAATTTACCCCTGCGTGCGCTAGATGATGACGTTTGTGCCGAATGCCGTGGATTGTGGATTCGTTGCCAAAGCCGAAGCGTTTCATAAGAGCACCAAAGAAGCATCCTTGAGAATGGATTATTGACCAAATGCTTGATCAAGAGGCTGTCACATCAATAAAAGACCCACATTAGCCCCGTCTTGCGCTTGCGCTTTCTCACACTTGATCGGCATCTCTCTGAGGAGCAATTGAGCACGCGACCCCTTGATATTCACCCGAAACCGACCTTCTTTCCACGACGTCGTAAATACATAGGATCTTGGCTGAGACTTCATACGCTTGGCCCATCTCGTGACATTGCCCCGTCTACTATGAGGTCGTCGCTTTCACGATAGTCATTCCAATGATCCTTCGGTGGTCACCGTATTGGCTTCCGCTCATCAGCATCTTCATCGCCTTTGCATTGCAACCCAGCCTGGTGGAAGCCGATGCAGACTTCGAAAGCGTGAGGATAAAATACGATTACCCATACATGGGTGGAAGAGGTGGGGATCCGAAGGACAAATACTGGCGTTAGTCCTGCCTGCTCTCTAATGTTGTTCTTGGCTGACAGTTCTGGCGCTCTCAGACGAATCAGTGTAAGTCCTATCAATACCTTGCGAAATCAGAGTAGCGAATGTCTAAAAAGTAACCTAGCTTTCATCCTCATTACGATGGCAGGTAAGAGACCGCTTCTGGCTTCCGAGACGCGAGCAGAGGGTTGATCAACTTCAGGTTCACCGACCACACATTACCTTACGAAGAACAAAAGGCAAACCTTACAATCCTCATGCAAGCATATCTCGCAACGATGGCAGATCTAGGTGCTGAGACGTGGATCATACATGGGACACTACTGGGTTGGTGGTGGAATCGCAAGGTAAGACCAGTGACAGATGAGGAGGCATCCTTTGTCCTCACCACTCCCAGATTTTACCCTGGGACTCGGACATCGATGTGCAGATGACAATCTCCACTGTGGAGTTTTTGGCCAAATACTACAACATGACTATCCACACCTACGACAAACAAGACTATTTGCTGGAGGTCAATCCTGGATACACCAATTCGTCATATTCTGATCTGATGAATGTCATTGATGCGAGATGGATTAACTATCAAACTGGCTTATTCATTGACGTAACGGCTATCAGGCCTCATGAAACGAAGGAGAACATACTATGCTCCAAAGACCAGCATGAGGAGAGAGTGTGTCCCGCATCCCGTCCCGTGCTGCTATGAAGCGGCTAATTTCCGATGACTTGCAGGCACAGGATCTCTTTCCACTGCGCGACAGTCTATTCGAAGGCCAGATGGCTAAGATACCGTACAATTACGTCAAGCTTCTCACAGAGGAGTATGGGAAAGCATCCCTCACAAAGACCAAGTATTCTGGGTATGATTACTACCTCTAAGTGGCTATGTCTTCGACCGCGCTGACGAGGTCCAGCCATCAATTCAATTCGACCAGCAAGGAGTGGGAACGAATAAGGCAAGAACCCCCAATCCAAGAGGTGGACCCTTGCCTCCACTCGCAATCCTCGATGCGTGGCCATGGACGTCCAGCGAAGTGCGACAGCGGCTGATACATTCAATAAACAGCAGTCCACCACCAAAGGAATCGCCGACAAAGAGGAAGACACTGATAGAATTGGCCGAAAATGCAGAGGCGAAAGACGCCGACGAAGTAATGATCAAGAAAAGCAGGGACTCCGTCAAAGAGGCGTCGGAAGATTCATGAAAGCTGTGGCCTTCTCCAGTCATAGCAGAAAGTCTGGAGACACCTCATTTGCTGCATATTTAGCGACTTGGGAGCAAAAGGCATAGCAATGGTGTTCAAGGCGAACGGCGCATAGACCGTTACGCTAGTGCGGAGGAAATGAGGATCGCAGCTTGCTGAGCATCTATCCAATTCTTGTACCACCTTATATATATCCGTTCACTCTCAGCTGTCACATTAGTGCCATATAATAGCCCGCGCTCTCAATGACAAGGAAGAAGCAGGCTTGCTATCCGTGGAAGTAGTAGCGACAACGGTAACCGTCCCGAATAAGTATTTCCGGTTTTCCAGCAACTGGGAGACTGTGTTCTGTGTAAGACGAGATGTCCCCAGGCAGCTATGCAATTGATTCATTTTGAGCTTCACCTCTTTTGGTCAATCTGGAACAACCCCTTCGAAACTACCAGCATTCTATGAGCTTAGTGATCGATTTTTAGGCCCAAGCACGACTTATATCACTCAGTTCGTTGCTGCTAAAGCAAACAGGAAGTAGGCTCGCCCTTGAGCCTTAATTCCGCCCGGACCGCAGAGAAAATTGTGTCCTGAGTCGCATACAGGCTCTCTGCACATCATCCCGGTAGCGGCTGGAGGTTAGGCTCTTTCTGTAGGAGTTGATCCAAAGAAACTCGTTCGAGGAATACTATCCTGACTTAGTTCGTCGAAAGCATTCAGCTCCCGAATGTTTCTGTAGGAATGTCCGAGGGCACGATGGGTTTAATTTGTGTGTCGGTAGGTGTTGCCTTAAGTCCGCCATAGCGTGGTGAGGAGTTTGTGGGGCGCATCTGATCGAGCGGCGTGAACGGGTTGTGCCGCCCAAAATGTGGGCACAAGAGGGTGCCTGATCTCATAGCTGAATATGCTTCATGCATGATCTCATAAGCACTCCAGGTTTTCGAAGATATTTGATGACTTTATCATCAATATACTGGATGTCAGGAAACCGCTATAATGCTTCTTGACATCAAGAGGTAGACTTATTCCCGCTCATTTTCATTGTCCATCTACGGATCACATAGTCCGACTTTGGAGCTGAAATCCAACGTCTGGCGTCTGCCCACGAGATTTAAAACGTGACGCTATCATAGGGGCACTTTATGACCAGCGATGTCTCAACATGACGAGGACTTCTCTCTTTCGCCCATCGAAACCAACATATCCCCATCGCTTACGCAAAGCAATTCTAAAAACCAAAACAGCAGCGCCTCGCCCAGTGATCCTCTGTCAGTCAATGGAAAGCGATTGGCATCATCAACAAATGGCGCAAATGGTATCACAGGGTTGAACTCGAGGTCGTGTATCACTTGCAGAAAGAGAAAGGTGAAATGTGACAAGAGACATCCATGTTCAAATTGCAATCGAGCAGCGATCGAGTGCCTATTTCCTGGTCCAGGAAGGGCTCCCAGGCGCACTCGTAAACCACCTGATACCGAACTTCTAGCAAGGGTGAGACGTTTGGAGGGTGTGGTGCAGAGCTTGGGCAAGGGGATTGATGAGAATGGAGAAATAATCATCGAACCTCAAGAGATGAAGCATGAGAAGGCAGGAAAGCCTCAAGTTGCACAAGGCGCAATGGGTGATGCGAAGCCAGTCAAGAAGTGTCCGGGTCCTGGAATGCACGAGCCGAAGAAGGATGATAAGGACACTAATAATCTCGTCAAGGAGTTTGGAAGACTTGTTGTCGAGGATGGGAAGAGTCGATATGTCAGTAACAAATTCTGGACAAGCTTAAGTGAAGAGGTCGCAGAGATGCGGGATATCCTAGACGACCCTACTGAAGATGAGGATGATTATCCCTCTCCTGGATCCGGCTCGACTGCATCCGTAAACCATCAAGGATTCCTTTTCAGCTTTAGTTCCATAATGCTCGATCTCCGCGTTTTCCATCCACCAAACGAGCAGATACCCGCGTATTGGAATATATTCATAACCAACGTCGACCCCATATTCAAAGTTCTTCATGTACCCCACCATGAAAAGGTTGTCTCTGAAGCTTCGAAGGACTTGGACCATGTCAGCAAGCCGATTGAAGTGTTCATGTTCACAATATACTACGCTGCAGTGACTACTCTCTCACCAGACGACTGTTTTGTTTATCTAGGCCTCGAGAAGCAAGCCGCTCTAAGAAAGTACAGATTTGCCGTAGAACAGGGTCTCTCACGGACCGGCTTCCTGAGCACGCAAGAGCTGATCGTATTGCAGTCTATGCTACTGTTCTTGACGTGTGTACGGAGATCCGATGATACGCGCTACGTTTGGACCATGACAGGTCTGCTGATCCGCCTTGCTCAGGCCTTAGGTGTGCATCGGGATGGACAAAATTTTGGGCTTTCGCCTTTCGACACGGAAATGCGAAGAAGATTGTGGTGGCAGATCTGTACATTGGATATACGCGCGTCAGAAGACCATGGAACAGATCCCTCAATCGTCGAGCAAAGCTTTGATACAAAGTTCCCACTCAATATCAATGACTCAGATCTCACCACTGACATGAAGGAGCCGCCAGAGGAGCATGAGGGCGCTACAGAGATGACATTTGACCTCATCAGATATTCTGTGAGTACTACGGTCCGACGTCTAAGCTATGCACCACCAGGCCCAGGACCATGCAGGATCAAAAGTTCTGGCCTAACCCTAGCCGACAAAGAGCACATGATCGAGGACTTACATCAGTATCTTGAGAAGAAATACTTGAGACATTGTGACACAACAATCCCGCTCCACTGGGTCACTGTGACTGTTGCGCGTCTCATCATGGCTAAGATGTGGCTTATCGTACATCACCCATTCTCGCGTGCAGATCGAGGTGTCGGTCTTCCTAAGGAGACCAAAGATCGCTTATTTACCACCTCTCTGGAGGTCATCGAATTTTCCCGCCTCTTAGAGTCAGAAAAGACGACGCTCAAATGGGGCTGGCTGTTCCGTACTTATGTGCAATGGCACGCCCTCGCGTTTGTACTTTCGGAGCTATGCGCTCGAACCCAAGGCGCCGAGGTTGATAAAGCTTGGATAGTGATCGAAAGCGTGTTTGACGATTGGGGAGGAGCCGTTTCGTCCAACCAGCGTGGGATGTTGTGGAAGCCTTTGAGAAAGTTGATGGCAAAAGCAAGGAGCGAGAGGTCCAAGGCCCTCCAAAAGCAGGCTTGCTTCCCGTTGGATGGTTCACTCGGGCCAGCGAATTCGTCCTTAGGTCTTCCTCTTGGTCCCATGTCAACCATCAATGGCTTGGCGGATTTCTCTGTATTCAATACATCAATGCCTGTCTCGGAGTCCTTTACAAATATCATAACGCCGAAGTCGAATTCTCCTATCGCCCATAATGGCATGCCTCAACCGCTACTGCCAACGGAGCAAATCAGGACCGATAGTACGGAGAACGTAGACCAATTGGCATTCGATCCTGCTTTCTTTTCGCAAGAGCGGCCGATCGAGGATGGGAACATGAATTGGGCGGGTTGGGACGACATAGTCAAGGATTATCAAATGGAGGCGGATGATGGGGGGCAGGGTATTCAAAAAGGACCTGTCCTTGACGGGATCTTCAACTGGTTGTAAGAATCATCTCACCGACTGCCGCAGATATGGAAACTGCCGCTGCCATCCTACTCTCACGAGCGCGAAAGTCACATCAGGGGCTCGCATAAGTATTCTAAGTGGCAATTTCAAAAGCGGCATCAGAGAGGCCAAGCTATGTGCATCTGTCGTTGGGCGCCGTGATAAGCGGATGGATAGAGTGTGGAGCTACTGATAGCAAGGGGAAATGTACAGCAACACGGGAGAAGGGATGGGATACCACTAGGATTGATAGATGAAGGGATGATACCTCGGGACCAATATTTGTTGTGCATGTTGAGATCTTCACTCAATCAGTACATATCTAATATACAATTCTCGATTAGCCTCCGTAATCCGTGCATGTTGTGAAGTCTACAGGATCTTGACTTTGATATTGCTAGCGACGATGGTAGTTCCATTCTACCATAAGACCTAAATTTGACCATTAGCTCTGGTCGACAGGACTACAACCACCATGTCACAACTAGAACTAAACGATCCCGAGCAAACCAACTACTCGATCCTCCGAGACTGCCTCGCCTCGCCCCTCATCGCCAGAAGCGCCCCCAGACCCAGCCCCGAAAATGGCAGACGTAAAACGAGAAGATCAAACCGCAAAACAGCCACCTCCCACCTCTCGCCCCCCAGCATCGCTCTCGAGACAGAAACAAGCGATGCAGAGGAGCTGGCAGATTTCATAGACGTACTTTACTATCTCCCCAAGCAGTATCGCACCCGAAACATCATCTCCTGATAAAACGCCCCAGTAGTACATCGCCACCGAGATCTTCGCCGTCCTACCACCAGAGCTCCGCACACTCTCCTACGAAGCCATCAAGCGCAACCCCCCCTTAGCAACTACATACACCGCCCCCCTCCCCACACCCACCGCCCTCTCCCTCCTCGCCTCCATCCCCCCTTCAGTCCCCGACACCCTCTCCACCTACACCATCCTCGACCTCTCCCTTACCTCCCTCTCCCACTTCCTCACCCCAATACTAGAAAGCTACATCACCTCCGCCACCACCGCGCCGCCCTCATTGCAGATCACACAGCGCGCGACGGCGTGTGAGATCTGCGAACGGGATTGGGTGCCGTTGACGTATCATCATTTGATACCGAGGGAGGTGCATCGGATGGTTGTGAAGAGGGGGTGGCATGGGGAGTGGGCGTTGGGGGCTGTGGCGTGGCTTTGTAGGGCGTGTCATGGGTTTGTGCATGGGGTGGGGAGTAATGAGGTCTTGGCGAGGGAGTGGTGGTCTGTGGAGTTGTTGTTGGGGAGGGAGGATGTGCAGAGGTGGAAGGGGTGGGTGGGGAGGGTGAGATGGGGGAGTAGGTAGATGGGGGGTGGGGGAGGGTATGATGGAGTGATAGGTTTGCTTTTTGTTTCTTTTTTGGTCGTGCAGTTGTTGGCATTGGTGGGTTTTTTCCCATAATTGTAACGCAGACTGTTTGATTACCTGTCCTAATTTCATATTCACGTTTTCTGCCATTTGCTATCGTCATTGTGAAGACAACTTAGCTTTCAGCTGATCGTGATTATAGCATCCTTAGACTTCTTCCAAACCTTGTCGAAGAACAGCTCTGTTCCCAGTGTTACTGCCGAGCTCTGCAGTCTTCTGGAAGATCGTTCACATGGAGGTCCTAGTTCCCATCTGCCATTCCCCGCCACGCGATAGGTGAACCTAGCCTTTTTGACAGTGTGCCAAGCTTTCTCTAGAGAATCATGAAGCGTGCCTCGCCCGTACTATCTCATATTGTCAGTACAGCTGCCTTGACAAGCATTCGGAATTGCATACGGCTACCGTGACTACACCCTCCTCGTCGAGATAGCGCCTGATCCAGCACTCCTTCGATTTAAGATGGAGTTCCCATCGACTAAATTGAAACTCCGGGCGGCCTTCGAAATCCAAGAACTTCCTCAGGGTCCTTGGCCCATGCTTCCACAAAATTGTAGCCACGATGTCGGCCATGGTGAGATTTTGCTTGTTGGACTCGTCCATAAAGTCCTTCAGGTCGACAATACGAGGCCAACCTCGTCGCTTTGGATCGGCCGTCAACTGGCTGCAAAGCTTTAGGAATCTGACAGGTGGACCGGTCGTATAGCCTGGCAGAGTGGCTTTCTTCCTCACTTTTATGGTTGGCGGTGTGACTAACGCGGGCTTTCTGCTGTCATAGCTATCAATCTCGTCGCTGTCGTGGCTATCAATCTCTTCGCTGTCATAGCTATCAAACTCTTCGCTGTCGTAGCTACTAACCTCGTCGCTGTCGTGGCTATCAAGCTCTTCGCTGTCGGAGCTATCGACCTCTTCGCTGTCGTAGCTATCGACCTCTTCGCTGTCGTAGCTATCAACCTCTTCGCTAGCAGTCTTCTGTGGGTCAAAGGATCTGCTTTTCTTATGGGGATTGGCGTGCATGTCAGCAGTTGGTGCTCGCTGTACCATCGCTTCGAAAGACCTCTTTGGCGTCGAAATCCGGGCCTCTTGGATCCAGTCCGCTCGGATCGTCGAAGCCGCTGCTTCATGGTCAGGAGCATCTACACCGGCGATATTGTCTGCATCGTTTCCCTGCTCATCGGACATCAGACTATTGCTCACATCCGCAACTCTGTGTCTTATTGACGACGTGACATTGAGTGATTCCTCTGGCTGCTCGTCAAACATTTCCGTGAGGTCGATAATGTTCCATCTTGCTGGCTTGGTGACTGTCACTCGTCTCTTTCCTACTGGCGCCGCTGACCGCACCGAATCTGCCGGTAACGCTTCAGGTACATGCTGAGATTTAACGTTCGAAGGAGCAGTAGAGATAGTCGGCTGATAGATCGAACTCGCCTCTCCGATAGGCTCAATACCTGTAACTGAAGGTACAGTGACATGTGAATGAGCATTAGAGTGTCTAACAGGTCTTGCAAGCCGCCGATTCAGCGCTGCATTCACTTCTCTCTCTATCCGAGCGCTGAGTGACTCGCCAATGTATCGTTCGAAGCCAGCCGCAACTGAGGCCTCGATGACTGATCTGAGCGTGGTCATGTGATCTGTGGTTTCCGGGTGGATGTGGTCCATCAGAATGAAATTGGACGGTAAGCAAGAGTTGTAGAGAGTTTTGGGAGGACAGTGAGCGGTGTTGAGAGTGGCCGAAGGACCAGCATGACAGACTCAAATGAATTGATGTTTTGGTACAGTGGTTTTGGATGGTGTGCGAAGGGTCAGAATCTGAAAGGGGGGTGATTGCTTGACAGACGTGCAATCATAAAAGGTAGAGAAGATGAGAGATGTTGAGGATGGGAAGATTGGTTAGATGACGGGTAAAGATGTATGGCATGCATCTACTTTATGTAAGTGGTGTAAAAGTGGTGTAAGAGAGTGAATCAAGGCGAGCTTTTGGGGACCAGATAAGTACGCGACTGAAAGAGAGAAAGTGAGACAAGATGGCGATGGACTGTTTCTCGAAGAATACTTCAAGAAGATCCTGAAGCAGCCACGTAGAGGCATCGGAGCCGGTAAGAGGTCAGGCGAGTTGGAGGGTTAGGGACCTATACGGCAAGGCGGCAAACCTGTTGGCAATAATTGAAGAGCGCCGTCCGTGACGGCAGAAGAAAAGCCAACCGCGCTGGAGGACGACAGATGACTGAAGCAGAGATACGAATGAGATCCTGGCAGAGAGGAGAATTAGAGATGCAACCCATCTTACATAATGCAGATACGGATTATGAGGTATTTGTCCATGTGAATGTAGTACTATCGTCCAATCCCTCGTAATAAAGTCGTGAGAGTCCTGGATTTACTATCGTCGGCGACGCTGCACATTACTGAAGAGTGATGGGCGGACCTCGGCACGTCGGTGACAGAATAATTCGGACACTAGGCCGAATGAAGAACGATTCCAGATCTCACATGCGCTTCGGACGGAACAGCATGTATCATAGCAAAATCAGTCAGTAAGAAGTACCATTCGGTACTATTAAGGCCAAGAAGTGTCAGTAGTTTATACATGCTTTAGCTAGTTCATGAGACCTTTACGGAGCAATTTGTGTGAGTTCTGGTAGGGTTCTCCATTCGGCCTAGTGCCCGAATTATTCTGTCACCGACGTGCGAGCTGCGGGAAAGATTACTTGGACCAACGTACGCAGATCGATGTCACAAAGAGTGCGTGGAACCTCCTGACAACCACCTGCACTACTCGCTTTCGTGTCAATTCTACACTGGCTTTTCCTCAACATGGATCTTAATAGCTTGAGAGATCAAGTCAGCAATCTGTCACTCTATGACCTGAAAGCAGGTGTAAGGAAGGTCCAAAATGGTAAGATTTTCTTCATGTAATCGCAGCACATTCATGCTGACAACGGCGATCGTAGCTGTCATGAATTACACCGAGATGGAGTCGAAGGTATGCATGAAGTACTGCTGTCCTCCAATCGAGTTGGCACTGAACGGATTGGCAGGTCCGAGAAGCAACGAACAATGAACCATGGGGCGCCTCATCGAGTCTCATGCAGGAGATCGCCAATGGCACCCACAGCTAGTATGTGAAGTACCCAATGTTCCTAGAGCGGACTGATGAAATTCCAAGTCAACTGCTCAACGAGATTATGCCCATGATCTACAAGCGGTTCACAGAGAAGGCGGCAGAGGAGTGGAGGCAGATCTATAAGGTCAGTAGGACAGCCGATTATATAAAGAGTCGGCTACGCCTAACAACCGTAGGCTCTCCAACTGCTCGAATTTCTCATCAAGAACGGCTCAGAGCGCGTCATAGATGACGCCAGGTCCCATCTCTCCCTGCTCAAAATGCTACGACAATTTCACTTTATTGATCAGAATGGAAAAGATCAGGGCGTCAACGTGCGAAACAGGTCGAAGGAACTGGCCGAGTTACTGGGAGATGTGGACCGCATCCGCTCCGAACGCAAGAAAGCCAGAACCAACCGCAACAAATTCGGAGGCGTAGAGGGAGGCGCAATGAGTGGTAGAATGTCTAGCGGAAGCCGATATGGAGGCTTCGGAAGCGAAGACGCTGGTGGGTATGGATCTTCCAGCAGCGGCGTCTACGGTGATGGGGGCGGATTTGGGGGAAATACGTCTGGATTCCAGGATTCAAGCAGTAGGAGAGATCGGTTCGAGGAATACGACGAGTACGACGATGGTTCTACACCTTCTTCTGGCCGACGGAGAACGGGAACGACTGCGACAGAACCTGTAAGGACCAAGAAAGCCGAGCCGCCGAAGCCTAAGGAACCGGAGATCGATATCCTGGCCTTTGATGATGATGTACCTCCTGAGACACCACCAAAAGAAGTCTCCTCCAATGGAAGAAAGGCTACCTCAAATACTTTGGAGAAAGACGAAGACGACTTTGACGACTTTCAGTCGGCATCGCCTACCACATCCAAACCCTCTATACCGAGCCTACCTATGCCAACAAGTGCGCAACTCGCAGCTCCCCAATCAACGGCTCCTCCTCAGGGTAACAATCTCAATGACCTCTTCGGTTCCATCTCGCCAGCACCAAGTGCCACAAGTGGCATTGTCTCTCCACCAGCACCCAACTACAATATCTCTTCACCACCAAACGCAAGCGCCTTCACATCTCCGCCACCAGTGATGCAGCAGAATCAGCCACAGCAACCGCGCCCTACAGGCTACCAAGCTGCCACTCCTAATTACTTCACTTCGGTCCAAGCTCCATCAATCACTCCCCACCCTTCCTCCACCCCAGGCGCCGGCCCAGCCATGGCACCAACCAACAGCTTCTCCAGACCTGCCTCTAAGCCGTCCGCGTCAGGAGGCGATGCGTTTGCCTCTCTGTGGTCATCGACAAGTGCAGGCGCTGGCATCAAAAAGGCACCAACGCTGGGCAGTGGAGGACCGAAACTGGCGGATATGCAGAAACAGAAGGCCACGGCGGGGATCTGGGGCGCTCCTGCTGCAGGCTCGAGCACAACGCCAATGCAGCAGCCAATGCAGCAGCCAATGCAGCAGCCAATGCAGAGTAATGGACAAAAGAGCAGCAGTGGAGGAGCATTTGACGATCTATTGGGATGAACTTGACAACCATGGTCAGGCAAGGGTGGTATGAGAACTATACGCAAATCTATGAGCTCGAAACATGGAAGGTACTTCAAAAGGGGCAATGACTGAGCTGGCAATGCATATCTTGCAAAACCAACGGAATACAACTAGGTCAGCTTGTTGGTATTCGGCGCTGGGAAAATCATGATGTGCAGGAAGAAGAGAACAATAGAAAGGTTGCTACTAGGAGCATTTGGCCATTGGCCGGCCATTATTGCATTGAAGCTGCACACTTTTGAAGAATCGCAATGGAAATTTCAGTACAATGACATGGTCGGAAAATTTGGAACCTTGGTTGACTTCCAGCTGTTTGAGCGCGAATTTTCACACCTCTCCGACCATCTTTATTGGGCATCCATGTAAACCTGTTCCTCATACATTGCTTTGCGTGATGAATCATAGCCTACATTCTCACTTCGTTATCATCCACAGCCGGTTCCCACAGATTGACATTTGGATATACAATAGTCTATCCACAAGTCTTTATTCCTTTGAAGAAAAGATAGCCTCTGTCCCCAGCTTTCTAGGAGATAAAAGCGCTCACCTGCCTGAGGTAGGATAAAGCTAGATGTCATCTTCCATGTAGCACCGGAAATATCTATGCTTCAACATCTTCACCAAAGAAAAGAGGTACTTTTACATATCTCTCTCCCATATTTCCATATTCCGCGAGAGTGAGATAGTGAAGCTCAAGTGTTGTGGTAATGTCGCGGATTTTGTATCTACATCCACCTCGTAAGAGGTTTGCAGGAATGTTTGAATGTATGCTGCTGTGGGCTCGGTCGTAAGAAGAATGATTTTCCTGGATGGGAATAGGTGAATGTGCTTGCTGGCAGGTTGGTAGTGTTTGAAGGCTAGGAAGCTTTCGGAGTGCGGACTTCTTTTTAAGAGAGACCTTTGCAACCTTGGATATGGAAAATCGAGCCTCGTCGTACTGTCGAGCTAGCTTTAGCATTGCATTGCGATAACTGTGTGAGTCTCGGATTAAGCAGCTGGATTCCCCCTGGGAATTGTATGCGACTCTATATCTCCTCCTTGATCCCCCGCAAGAACTCTCCGATCCGATCTGTTTTTTGTATCTGTACAATCTGGCGCTGTTGTCGTAGGAGACAGCAAAGCATTTCTCTACCTTATGCTCCTTGATATTCCATATAGTAGTATACCCTCTGTATATAAAGTGCCAAAAACGACTGTACACAAACACAGGATATTCCACTGAGTCTCACAGGCAAAGATGGCTCGACACAAAATATCTACCCAATCCACCCGTAACCACCATACCAACCACGCTACAGAAATGCACTTACCCCATATCTATCTTCAACTTTCACATCTTTAAAACATGTAAGTTAGTCCCGCGAAGGCAAGAAAGCAATCCCTCGTGGTCGAAACAGGTACTCGCTGCTGACTCAATATCGGTCGAGATGTTGCAACAGCAGGTTGACAACATAGCCAGTGACTGTTATCGATGCTCAAAGCATCTACGAAGCCAATTAGACGCATGTTAGCCTGATAGAAAAAGTTGATTATGATACGCTAGAAGTGGGAGAAAGACTATGAGAAAACCAAGGGCCATCAAATCCCGTCCATGAAAACGCTCGTTGCAAGCAAGGAATTACCAATAATGTACCAGCTTCCAGAAGTATAGGTAGACCATCTATCATATCTGAGCTAAGCCGCATCTTTTGGCTACCAGATTCTTTGACTGCTTAGATGCATGTAATTATTATCTATAAACCGTAATCCGTCGAATGTAATCGTCATTGTCTAAAGTAGGCCCTCATCCCCTCCTCATGCATTTATTATTTTCAGAGCGTTATCGAACTCCATATATGGCACCCGGTGAAGGTAAGTATTGACAACAGAATTGCCATCATTGGCATATCAACACTCTTCTTTCCCTCTCCCGTGAAGCCAATAACGCCACTTGCGGTGCTTCCCATTCCGGAAATCGAGCCAGAGTCGCCACCTGTAGGACTGGGTTTGGCAGCACTGCTCGCCGCCCCAAAGCCAAGCATGATCGCAGGCCCCAACCCCCCGCCACCAGCTCCAGAGCCTGACACCGTCTTGCCATTCACTGCTATTTGACCCGGGGGATCCACAGAGATCGACTCTCCTGCTATGACTGGTGCTGAGAAAGCTGTAGAGCCTGGGCCGAGACCAGTGACATAGAGCCCGGCGGTTCCAGCGGCGAGACTGATGGGCGTACCTGCAATAGTTACCACGGGACTCCCAGCTGTCAGTGTTGTTCCATCTATTACGACGATATCGCGACTTGTCCCCAGTGCGGAAGTTGGTACTGCAAACAGTTGGCTGCCTATTACCACTCCAGATGGCGCTAACGAGAGAGCGGTGCCTGATATTGTGGTGGCAGGACCGTTGATTGAGAGTGTCGCTCCTTGCACAATGATGCTGGAATCACCAAGTGGTGTAACAATGTGTCCGCCCATTGTAAATGCATTGCTTGGGCTGGTCTTGGGATTTGGTGCGGGAGTGGGTACTGCGAAAACCTGGGTGCCTATTACGAGAGCCGAGGAAGCTAGAGATAGACCGATTCCTGAAATTGTGGTGGCAGGGCCACCGACTGAAAGTGTTGCTCCTTGCACAATGACGCTGGAATCACCGAGTGGTGTAACAGTGTGTCCGCCCATTGTAAATGCAGTGCTTGTGCTTGCGCTGGTCTTGGGGTCGATTGAGGGAGTCGGTACTGTGAAAGTCTGACTGCCAATCACGAGGCCTGACGAAAGGAGTGATAAAGCAGTTCCAGATACTGTCACTGCTGGTCCATTCACAGAAAGTGTATTCCCAACCACGATGACACCCGAGTCTGGCTGGGGAGTAAATGCATGGCCTGCAGCTGTGAAAACACTGTTTGAGCTGCCAGAGGGTATCTTTACAGTGGAAGATCCTGCCACAAGTTCCGAGCCCAGCGGAACGTCTATACTTGGATTGGCCGATGGCACAGTGGGTTTATTCGAGGGGTCCGGAATGGGTGAAAGATCTTGGGTGCTGCTCACGGATAGTACGTTATCGACAGAATGAATATTCGGATCAGCAGCAATCATTGAATGAGCAGTAGTGGTGGGATCAACAGCATTCTTTGGATCAGTGACTTTGCTCGGCTGATCCACGGCCACCATAGCGCCCGTGGTAATTGTCTGTACTGAAGGGCCATCGACTGTTGGACGCGGCATAGCGGGCGTAATCTGCGGGTCGGCCTGCTTCGCCGGTGTTGGCGAAGGTACCATAGCAACAGCAGGCGCCAAAGTCTTAGGCGGATCAAACGCATAAAAACTAACACAAGTCTTCCATGCCGGGTCCAAGCTTTGAATAGCGGGCGGCGGCGCAATTATGGGCGCATAAGTCCCCCTCGCTGGAAGGCTTAGCCCCGGCTGATTCGCCGACTCCTGTGCATCTATCAGAGATTGTGGCGGACAAGGCAGGTTTTTGAGATCGAAGGACTTGGGCTTTCCCGGGTTGCCACCAAAGCCGAAGAGACCGGGTGAGTAATCTATAGTCGAGAGCTGACCCGGTTGGAACGAGAGCGTGATGGAGGTATGCTTGGAACCAACTTGCCCGCAGGAATTGGAGGCGCTGATGTCATGGTATGCCACGTAGATGGAGGGAGATGTGTAGGTGAAGCCATCAGGACCGATGGTCGTTGAGATTGAATTGTTAGAGGGCGGAATGGTGGCTACTGCTGAATTTACGCCTGCATCGGTACCACTGTGCAGGCAGGCGGTGTTTGCTCCAGGAATTGGCCAATACATTACATCAACCATGGAGAAGCTACTCAGACCTTTAGCACCGTGGCCGCACTCATTCTCAGGGAACCTCGCACTTACTACACAGTGCACTGGCCGCAGCATTTCGGCAGGGGGTATTGATCATTAGGATCAAATTGGGGCTTCAGCTGCCGTGTGAAGGTCGTGTATAACGTTGATGGACCTGTCGCCGTCCATGGTATGTTTGTCCATTTTCCTTGGTCGTTACCAAAGGCGTACGACGCAGTTGTCGGTCCAGACACCTCTGTGAGTTTTTCCACGACTGTTTGTATAGGAAATGAGAGGCCTGGAGGGGCAGTGGGACCAAGACATGCTTCTGTAAGTCCAAAGTTGTCCGTGCCGTAGTGGGTTACTAAGGCGCCTGTGGTTGATTTGGACGAAGAAAAACTAATCGTTGAATTGGTAAATTGTGCACTAATCAGAGTGACCAGCTGCGAATGCAGTAAGGCCACCAGAGCAGCCGGTAGGTATGTCCTTCTATTCATATCCAAAGCAAAGTGCCGTGTACAGATCGAGCCTGCGCGAATGAAAAGCAATGGCAAGATTTTGCGCGAGCACGAGAAAGGCCTCGGATTTTTCACAAACACATAACAAGTAACGAACGTTAAGACCGCGTCCTCTCAATAGCCCACCGCATCTCAGGTGTGTCGGTCAAACAAAAAAAGAACGTTGGAGGAGATATCCTTCGTACAGTTTTGCAGGGGCAGCAACTTAAGCCAGCCGCAGCTCCGTTCTTCGCACGATTTAGCTACTCCTGTCTTAGGACTAGACGGCAATCCTACACTCTAGACCTCGAATGCACCTATTAAAGGCGTCAGATCTAAGTTGCGCATGAGGCTGAGCCGTACGGACAAATCGGCCCATCGTGCATTCGTATCTGTGAGGCCTCTGATATGCGCCATTGAGCGATTGGTTGCGCAACCCGCGATCCCGCACAATCCTGCAGATGCCAAGCAGCACTAGGAATAGTCAGACTCCTTTGAATTAGTCCCAAAGCCTGTTGTTAATCCTCGGATATATATATCTTCTTGGAGCTGGCCACATATTCGCTGACATGTGGGTACGGTAGCATCTGACTGCAAGAAGGTTAGCCGTGACCTGTTGTGTAGGCTGCTGGAAGATCGACGGTGCGGTGACCTCAAGCGGGACCGGCTTTTGCATTGGGTCATACTTCCTGGGCAGTTCCGAGCAAGACCACTGACCACCGCATAGTATGAGCCTGCGGGTTATGTTAAAATAAATCAAATTATTAACGTAGGGTATCAACACGCTAAAAAAATCAAGGGTCAAGGACGACACTTCGTTCAAAAGCCGGATCATATCCACTCACTCACTCACCCGACCGGCGTCTTTGTCCCACTAACATCCCGCGGCCTCTTGCTCAAAAAGCTCCGTCGACTCCGTGGGCTATCAGCCTGATTGTTCTCCGCTTGTATGAAAGACGTTGTGAGGACAATGGTACCCTCGCCAATTTTAACACTCTTTTGACTGCCAGTGGCTGAATCGTCAATGAAGAACGGGACTTCGCCAAGGTCATGGCCTCCAAGAAGCTTGTCATCCTTGACCTGGATTTGAAATTGTGTGTCAGGCGAGCATGTGGCGCGGAACATTTCGTTTTCCCACTCAATTTCACCAGAGGAAGACTTGATCGCTTTGGTTTTGTGAATCTCTTTGGCGCCTTTACCAATACCCTGCTTGATGTGAACTTGGATCTTCGATGAAGGTGGGAAGCCCGACGCGGATTCCACTATGAACATGCAGGTGCCAACTTCTGCCTTTCCGGGAAGTCCTCCTATACCGCTCACTGTAGACGTTGCACCGAAACTCTTCTGCCGAGTATGGGGAGGAGTCTGAGGTATCGATGGGCTACGCTCGATCATTGGAAGTGCGCGTTGCGGCGTTAGCATACCAGGGTCATCGTTCATCGACTCTTCTGCACCTGGTCCGGGAAGGCCGTTGATCATGTCCCCACTAGCGCCCCTGCTCTTATTTTTGAAACCGTGACGCAAGAATGAAGCGCCTTTGACAACACCTCCACCAACCATCCCGACCCCTTTAACAGGAGCTCCGACGATCTTGCCAGGTGCTGCGAATGTCCCGGAAAATGTTGATGAGCCTTGCCGGGACCGTGTGACGTAATCTGGCTTGAAAAGCATTTTGAGTCGTAGTACACCAGACTTCCCATTCAATTTAAGCACCACCTCCTGCGGCTTGAAAGGCTCCAGAAGCTCGAGATTGATCATTGCTTCCCCAAGAAGATCGTCCTTGTCACCCAAGTCCCAATCCATAACGCTGACCTTGAAGTTGGCGGCGATTTTAGATTTGACTGGGCATTCAAAGTATTCATTCCAAGCTGGGTGAAGTGTCTTCTTCTGAGTCTTCGTCTTGTAGATCTCCTTGCCGTTGAGAATGAATTTACAGTAGGGGTCACTGTATCCATTGCGGTCGGCAGCCGGTAGGTCTGCAGCGTCTAGGATGTCCAGACGGAGTGTACCCATGTTGTTGATGCTTTCACTTGGGTCGAGCGTCATCTTGACGGGGATATACTTGAGGCTGACAGTAATTCTGCTGATTGTGCCGTCGTTACCTTTGAGGACCAATTCTGTCGGCTTGTACTATAGAGATGACCTTAGCATGAATACCAAGGTTGCTGTCATCAAGATCTTACCAAACATCGTTGTAGTATATCCAGAGTATTCCCGTGTAATTTCGCGATTGTATGCTCCTCATTGCCATTGTCGCCCTTTTTGTCTTGCTTTTCCTTTAACCGCAAAGTGATCTGTGACATATCAAGCTCTCGTACAAATGCATCACCAGCTATACTCGAGTTTTAGTATTCGTTCTTCAAGGTTGCTGAGAGAACCTACTTTCGCCGAAAATGTTATGTCTGGACCTAGCTCTTGAAGAGGAGTATGAAGGAAATACGTAGTCGTCCATGAGAACCTCGACATGGACATCTGAACGAGCCAGAGTTCCTTCTATGAGCTTGAATATGAGCAGGCCAGACTCTGTACAGTCTCATTAGCGAACGCGTTGCTATAACTGGAAACCCTATGTCACCGTGTTTGATCAGCTCGTGAGGCGAAAGACGAAGCTTGGGTGGAGCTTTCGGGCTGTCACCACCCAAGTTTTCCTGTTCCTTCTCGTTCTTCGAAAGCTGCTTGGCAAGGTTGGTGTCGATCTTGCCTAGCTCCCTGTCCTTTTCGTTTGAGTTTGACGCGCTGATTGAACCGTTTATCGTGTTGCTCCTCGATCTCCCATCCGTGCTCCCTTGCGGTATACTGAGAGAAGTCCTCGCTGCCATGTCTTCCTGTGCAGCCTTCTCTGCTTCCTCATCTTCTGGGTCGACAATATTGAGAGTAGGGTAAAACGCAACAGTGAAGTTGAGCATTCCCTTAGGCGAACCCTTGCCGTGTAGACGCAGTGGTTGCGACTGTTGTCGCTTCTGGTCATGAATTTGATATTCGCCGTTATCAGCTAGATGGACATAGTCTGATGCGGCTACCTCGAGGAGACCCAGGGAGCGATCTTTTCCAGTAGTTTCTTGATCCATTACTTCTACAATCAGCTTTTCCCGGGGCGTATGTATTGGCACGTATATAATCTCATCCCAATCTGGGTTGAGGTTATTCTGGAATGTGACTGTCTTGCCCTTTTCGATGCCAGAGAGGAGCACTCTAGCGTATGGGTCAGATTTACCCATGGTCTCCAAGTTGCGGAGCTCGCGTGCACTCTCAAAGTGAAAGCGCATTACTCCAATTGGTGTGATATAGCCACCAGAACTGCCCAGGGCACCTTTCAAAGCCACTGGCTTCCATTGCAGCATCATCTTGGCGCGGCCGGTCTTGGCTCCAGCTAAATTATACCATTCCTGGCCCTTATCCATCAACTGTAGCATATCATCCAGTTTTATCTGGTAAGTGCCAAGAATCGGATCTGTGCCAAGATCACGGTCGTCCTTGATCACTATACCAAGTCTAGCTGCTTTCCGGTCAGTAACCAGGAACTCCTTGGAACCATTATCCCAAATGGGATTATTAGTTCTTTTGAGTTTCCGCGTTGTGTGCATTTCCTTGCCATTGAGTATTAGAGCCGCGTAGGGATTCAGCTGTCCGATCAAGCTCTTGGTACCGTCCAAGTCTTTTGCTTGTTCGATGGTAAGTCTGGCAACACCAGTATTGGACTCAGGAGCTGGTCCTGTGGTTCCGTCCTCCAATTTCTGACCCTCCAGGACTGGAAAGAATCGAACATCAGCTTGAAGGATACCTCGAGCTTTCCCATTGGCCATGACCTCAAGCTGCAAATTCTCGTGCTCCGTCACTGCTTCTAGCTGGTCCAGAGGAAAGGTTGCGGTGCCTAGTTCCTTGTCTTTGCGGTACTCATTCCAGTCATATATTTGAAACGTCAATGAATCTGCGAGAGAAGTAATGATGAGATACAATGTCTCGTTCCAACGAGGATTAGCATTCTCCTTGACGGTTTTGGTTTTGCCTAGAGGGTCACGGCTGTTGAGTGAGAGCACGGCGTACGGATCCGGAGTGCCTGCCATCTTGTCTGAGTTCTTGAGACCTTGTGCGCCATGAATAGTGACTGCCAGGACACCAATGGCTTGATCAACCGGGTTGCCGGCCAGCATCTTTGCGATCTCGATGGGAAAAACGTTTGGATCATACATTATCGGTCCCAAATTGCCATGAATCTGCTCCTTGATGAAGCCTTCGAGCCCAGGGATGAAGTTGATGTCGAACCCCAACGTGTCGCCACCTAATGGCTTGCAGACATAGTCAATTTCTGGTTTGCCAAGGAAGCAAATCTCGACTTTCTCAATATGTGGAAAAGGAATCTGAAGCTTGACTTTGACCCTCATCAGACCAGAAAAGGCAAAATCCTCAACAATGATGTCCATGCCGTGACTTATCACACCTTTTCCTATTCTGATTTCCAATACAACCTTAGGGTTGATCTTGTTCTTGAGCTGTCGAGCAGTGAGATCCGTAGTATCGTTAGGAGTGAAGCTGAATTTCCAATCCATGAGCACAGTGTCATCCTCTGCTTTTGGATACGTCTTCACGTGATCCATGCGTATCGGCTTAGAGCCGAGGGTGAAGACCTTCATTCGCATACTGTCAAGGAACGTCGGAGTTGATGTACTCAAGACCTGGTCCACAGAATTGATGATAGTGTCGCAGAGCACGGGAGCATAGATTGGCCAGAACTTGACCAGAAAGCTATTTATCCACTCAAGGCTCTCGGTGTCGGTCTCTAATCGAGATTTGGCCATTTCTCGGTTGACGTCGTCACGGAAGTTGCGCCGTACTCGACGTATGGATGTGCGATAATATGTTGCACAGATTGCCATGATCAAGAAGACCCAGCCGAGGCCGCCTCCCAGCAATGCCACCAGCCATGAACTGAGACAGGCGAAAACGATGACTCCGGTATTATGATACCAGTCTAGTCTAAATCAGCCAGCCGTATCCCGTGATCTGACAGCCTTGTACAACAACAGAAGACATACCGCCAAAGAATTTGTCGTCCAGCTTGCTCTCTAATAGCGTGGTATGGTCAAGAAGGCTCTCACCGGCCTCCTCGGTCGTGATGCTCCCTGTACCAAATCTAGGTGCCCAACCAGTCTTCTCAAATCGTTCGCCGTCATCTTGATGTATGTGACCATTCGGCAAAGCGGACCTGCCATCGGGAGACGGAGACGGAGGTATGGCGCCCTCTTTACTCGGCGGAGGAAGTTCATATTGGTCGGGCGTGCCATCATCCTGTGTAATGGGTCAGATTGGTACCTCCCCACCAAAATCATTGACATACAATGTCCGTTGCAATCCCTACGCCTTTGGGCTTCTTGTCGTGATGGAACCCAGGGGGAACGTGCTACAATCACATCAGCTCGGGACTCTAAAGGCCCAACGATTCTGCTAGATAACTCACTGATCTCACTTGGGCAGCTTTGTCTTCTGGGGAAGCATTGGGATCGAATATGTAGGCTGCTACCCCAGCTTTCTTCGACTCCTCGGCCATAGCTTGCTCTGCATCTTCAGCGCTTACTTTGCTTTTGGGATCTTGAGCAGCTTCAGTAGCGGCTTGAGACTTGAGCTCGCCAGTCCGCGAATTAAAATGGGACATCATGTTGTCGACGGATGATAGTGGAAGGGAATGATGGAAGGCATACAATTGAATGGCTTTGTCAAGCCGTATAGCACAGCATCAGCGCGTATGGTTAAAGAGATGTGACCTGGATTTGAAGCTCCGAGGAAGTCGCGAAGTGAAGCTCTTGGCTTTTCTCCACAACACAAGGGTCCAGATCGGCTCGGCCGATCCTACGTCGGGGTTGGACCCTGTACTAAGCCTCAACAGATGGAGACAGGGGCCACAGGGTGAAACGCTGAATCCGAAGGCAACTGCAAAGAGCTGAGTACAACATAATCGCTCTCTGTTGAGATGCAATGTCTGTTTATGCTCCTCGATCCTCACGGTCGAAAGACACGCCAATACTAAAGCCGATCACAAGTACCTAGGCTCATAGCCAGGTGCTTTACAATGTTACGCGGTCAACGGAGACTCTCGGCCTTACTCTCTACTCTCTATGCATTGCACTGCTGTTGCTCAATATGCGAGCATCACAAGCTATCCTGATCTGACAATTTTGTACAACACCACATCCATGTAATATCGCTAAAGTTGCTTGACACGCTTTCACTCATTATCCTCAAGATGCTCTTCCGGTCATATGCCTACGCTTAGCGAGTCCTGATTACACCAGCAGCGACCAGTTTCTGAACTTTGTTCCTGATATCAGCATTCTTCATGTGATCTTGGAGAGCGGCAGGGTCGGTCTTCGCTTGTTGCAGTATACTTTGCATGACTGGGTCCTGAAGTATTCCCATTATCTGGAACCAACGTCAGTCACCATAGACGATGGGATTATATTATGACTTCGACTTACTTCTGGGTCTTTCTGGATCCTCTCTTGAGTCTGTTCCTCGGTCTCACCCACGCGTGCCGAGAATTGTGCGTTCATAGCTTTCTGTTGCTGCTGCTCAATCTCCCGATAATTCTTACCGCCCTCGTCGTGCTGCATAGCCTCCGCACACACATCAGTACATTTGCTGTATTCTTTCATGGCGAAGTAGGCTTGGGCTTTCCTTAGGTAGGCTCTGATGAACTTAGGGTCCTTCTGGATAGCAATATCACAGTCGGAGACGGCTCCTGGGAATGTCATGAGCTTGATGAGGGCCGCAGCGCGGTTGGAGTAACCTCGAGGATCATCAGGTGCTCGCTTGGTCATCTCGGTGTATGCCGCGACAGCTCCTGGCCAATCTGCCTCTTTGAATCTTTGGCCGCCAAGCTCTCGTGCCTTCTCGGCCTCCTCGGGATTAATATATGCCTCTTTCTCTGCTTTTATCTGGGCCTTCTCAGCAGCACGAAGCTTGTTGAGTATATCGGGAGTGCGATGTTCGGTAAGAGATTTTTGATAATTTGTAATGGCTTGGGGCAGGTCGCCGAGCTTTTCGTAGGAAGTGCCAATGCGACCGAAGGCCCTAGCAATGATCAGTAGAGATTGCGAAAGAGACGAGAGCGATGAACATACTTTGCGATAGTCTTGAAATCCGCCAAAACTTCTCTTCCTTCTTCAATCGCACTTTTACAGGTCTCAATGGCACCCTCATAGTCCCCTTTTTCGAATTGCGCGGCGCTCTTGTTTGTTAAGTAAGTGATATCCTTGTGCAGGCTCCAAGCTCTATCGTAGTGCTTAATGGCAACGTCGAATTCCCGCTTTTTATAATTTTCCGTGCCAAGCTTCTTCTCACCTTCAGCTTCCTCTTTAGCCTTCTTTGCCTTAGCAGCCTCCTCATCTTCTGGCTCAGGATCCGGCTCCGGTTCCGGGGCCTTTGCAGGCTCTGCTGGTTTGGCTGAAGATGGACGGGCGTCTGGCATTGGTACATCCTCCTCAGCCTCTTTCGAAGCACCCAGATCCGGCATGCCTCCTCCTTCTGCACCTCCAAAAGACATATCAATTCCTAGCAATACACTCATAACTTGCAAAAATCTTGCATCTTGCATCTCAGTCCCGATATCATTTGGGTTGTTCTTCAGCCGTTGTAGCTTTTGCATGAATTGCGGATCCGCGAGTAGTGAGCGTGTTTTGGGGTTGTTGGCAAGTTTCTGGATCATCTGGGGGTCGTTAAACATGTTTCCCAGCCCTCCACCTGGGGCACCTCCGTCCGCAGCCTCTTCTGCATCAATGGCACGCTTTACAGCTGCAAGACCTGATTTAGCTTGTGCATTGGCAGGGTCGAGCTTCAAAGCCTCTTCGAAAGCATCGTTGGCACCGACTAGTCGACATTAGTCCCTACACCTTTGACCAGCTAAGGGAGGTCGGGACGTACGTAGATCTCCCGTGCCATGAAGTGCAGAACCTTTTCGTCCCCAGCCTTTTGCCCAATCAGGCTTCAGCTCCGTGGTCTTGTTTGCATCTTCTAAAGCCTTGTCGAAATCTTTCTTCGAAGCATAGGCACCAGAACGATTGGAGTACAGAACATGGTTTTCAGGCTCCATCTCGATAGCTTGGGAGAATTTATCACTACAATAACTTAGCAAAACCACTTGTACCACTGCAGGATGTGGTACACACATTGCTTCCTCAAAGTCTTTCGCCGCAAAGGCTTTGTTGCCTTCAGCTTTGAGTTCGTCCGCCATTTTGTCACCTTGAAAGACTCCTAGGAGATGTAAGTGGTCCCAAAGAAGTAGTAGGATGCCTTGAATGCAGCGATTTTGGAACGATAGAATTGTTTGGACGCTGCTAGAAATCGAGGGCCCGCTCAGCCCTAATCAAAAGCTTTGCGCGGCATTAGTTCCGCGTCTTCCGACCCCACTGTTCAAGTTGAGTCGTATATCCAACTCTTCCACACAACCTCGTCAGCGCATAGCAGAGGTATTTTCTCATGCTCTGGGCGTCATTTCTATCACCGCTGTAACCATGGCAGCTTCGGCACCCAAGGATGAACCAGGCGGGGACGGAGACTTTATGATGAATGAGCCAAACGGGGTTTCAAGCCCAAAAGAGCTCCAAATGGCCTTGTATACTCGTTGTGCTAGTATGGAGGCGGGTCTTGTCTTTAACCAAGATGAGCTACTAGCATTCAACATTATTCCTGACAACAGCCTCGGGCAATTGTTGGTATACACTAAGCAGCTTGCGAAGGATGGGCTATTCAAGGTCATGCAAAAGGATGGCAGGATCTGCTGGAAGGTCGTCAATAAATCTGATGCTGCCAAGTACGAGGTTCTAAGACGTCAAGAGTCAAATAGATTGGCTAATGTCCTGCGTCTTCGTCAGGTACAAAACGCTGAATCAGGATGAAGCACTTGTCTACTCCTATATTGAAACTTCAGCGCGAGAAGGCATATGGAGTAAATTGCTTCGGAGCAAGACGAACCTACATATGACCACAATGAACCGGGCTATCAAGAGCTTAGAAAACAAGAACTTGATCAAGTCCATCAAGACGGTGAAATTTCCTAACCGAAAAACGTACATGCTATCGAAGCTTCAGCCATCGGAAGACGTGACCGGAGGACCATTCCATACGGATGGCGTCTTGGACGAAGAATTCGTCTATCAAATGTCTCATTGGACAGAAAAATACATTATTGGGCGAAGCTGGTGGCTGCCCCCATTGCCGGAAACTAAGAAAAAATCAAGCTCGAAGCAGGTTACACAAGAACAAGCCGAGCAGATGAGAGCTGAGACCCTCAGGCGAAAGGGTCATGGTAGGGACAGAGAGAAGACCATGCTGCCATTCCCACCAGGCTATAATGGATACCCTACACTGGCAGAGGCGACGAAAGCCATCAACGAATCCGGAATTTCTGGCATTATTATGAAAGAATCAGAGATGAAGCAATTACTTGACAATCTCTGCTGGGACGGTCGTTTGGAAAAAGTTCGGAACGGGAAGGCCTATAGAGCGGTGCGCTTGGTTACAGGAGAAGAGGGGGCTTCGCTTGAGAACGGTCTCACAGAATCTCCTTGTGGGCGTTGCCCTGTCTTCGACCTTTGTGAAGAGGACGGCCCTGTGAACGCGAGGACTTGCGAGTACTTTCAAGACTGGCTCCAGATGTGAAATGAAAAGCATTTTGGCAGCCGAAGATGGCTGTTGGCGTTGCATAGCGTGTTCTGAGATACAAGATACCAGGAAGCATTAAGAACGGCGTCGAGGAAGGTGGGATGGAAGGATGCTAGGAAATGGTGCGACATGAATTGGGACATATAGACCCTGAAGAACGCCATTTGCTGTAGGTGACGGTACCTTCGCCGGCGCCTAGGGATGAGCTAATCAGCACGTGTCGCTGGATTACTTTAGGAATCTTCAGCGTGAACTGTGAAGGCACGAAATCCTTCGGTTTACGGCAAGCCTTGTTTCAGCGAGGAGGCCTCCTCGGCCGGTCGGCCCCCACCCGACGTGCCGACCTCTCGAAACCGCAATGTTACTCCCTTTCTCCCTCCGCCGGTTTTCCCACTCCTCTCCACTCCTCCAGGCTTCTGATGTTGGACATCTTCCACTGCTGAATAATTCGAAATTCATGGTAGATGCAAGACCACAGAGATTAATCGTAGGTCACGCATCAATGCAGGTGCCTATGGAAGTCATCATGACTGTCGATCCCCCTGTATCTTCCCCATGTGAGCCGAAATTGTTTCAGCAATTGCATTAGCACCTGGTTCAGTTCTTCACGTCAGATTGAGAGTATCTTCACAGGCGCGCAAACAGTGAAAGCTTGTTTACCCGTTTTAGATCAAAGGGGGATCGCTTATATGCCCCTGGCGGAACGACGACCGACTTGACCTTCCTCCGAGGTGCTTCATGTTTCTGCTTCATCTGCTTCGGCGACTGACGAGCCAAGTAGAGGGTCGTACACCACCCGAGGATGAACTCTCAAGCCGTGTACAAGGGTGCACCAAGTGGGTCTTGCGTATCATCTCATGCTGTTGTCCGTGCCTTTGAAACGCAGGTCGAGATGGAATCTCCCCTCCACCTGCAAGGCCTGCAGGGGGAGAATCGACCTTGTCATTTCTCTGCATGTATATCTCGGCGGGTCCCCATTCGACTCAACGCTTTCGATTCCCCTCATTCTACTTGGTTCTGCCGTAGTTCATTCGTTTGTTCAATATAATACAGCCAAGATGCTGCCACTCTTTTATGCTGCTCTGTTCCTTGCTGCTGGCAGCAATGCATCTCCCTGCAAGCCTTCTGCCTCTTCTTCCGCCTCTTCTTCCGCCCCTGCTGCCGCTGGATCAGGTGGGGCTGCAACGTCAGGAGGGGGTGCTACTCCAGGAGGAGGTGCAACTCCAGGAGGTGCAACTGATGGGAAAAACTCCGCCGCGCAGGTCGGAGGCGCAAACAATAATCTTGCTGGCTTGTCCACACCATCCAATACCTCTGGCAGCGGCCTAATACTCCCTCCACACTACTCCAACAGTGCTTCTGCCACCGCTTCAACTGCTACTGCGAGTATCGCTCCAGCGTCGGGTGGTGGATCCTGTCCTGATGGGTTCATCAATACCGTCTTCAACACCGTCGCCCCCAAAAGTGCTGGCTGGCCCGGAACTACCTGGAGCTCTATATCTGGCAATGGGGTGAATCAATGGAGTACGTGCAAAATATTTCATGCCTCGTTAGCCCCTGCTAATCACCCTCTCGCCTGCAGTTGGCTTCTCCCTGGGCCCGCTTAACACGAAGTCCACGTATGGCAACCCTCCAGTGACACCAGCCCTCAATGCCGCCCAGATCCACTTAGTAATGGATTCCGATGACACTGACGCCGCGATTGAACTTGTTCAAAGCGCCGACGCCCCACAGTATTTAGGACTCTTCAACGAGCCCGACTTCTCCTTCGAAAACATGACTAAAACCATAGACCCGGAGCCTGCCGCTCAAAATCTAGCCAAATTATTCAACACTCCCCACCCGAAGACAACCTTCATCTCCCCAGCGCTCATGAACGCCAACGATCCCCACTGGCTCCCCACCTTCAAGGCCAGCTGTAACGGCTGCTTCGACCAGATCCCCATCATCGCCCAGCACCTCTACAACCCTGACCCCAACGGCGCTTTAGCTCTGATCAAGCAGTTGCACGGCACGTGGCCTGACAAGAAGATTTGGATCACAGAGCTCTCACCGGCCACCGGAGACTGCTCTATGGACGCCGCTGGTATCGGTGAGTATATGAACACGCTGATCCCTGAAATCATCAAGCTGGGTTATGTGGAGAAGATCTTCTGGAACAGCGGAGAGTGGAATGCGCCGGCCATCAATGGCGCGCCTGATAAGTGCAACCCGGCGCTTACGGATGCCGAGGGGAAGCCTACTGCCGTTTTGACGAGCTTGAAGAATGTTTGTGGGGGCTCGGCCGGTACTGCGACTTCTTAAAGGCAGGAATCCTTGATCAGGGCTTGAGGCCTTGGAGGAAATGCCCATTTAATACCCTTTTTATCGTGACGGAGATAGAGCCTCCTCCTGATCCATTACATTCTTTGCACACGCATGATATACGCGCGGTTTACATCTGGACAAATGTACCTGTCCAGAGCTCCATCCAAGATCTCCCTCTTAACGCCGCGCACTCATCTCGCCCAAGATACTTCTCCTCGGACCTATCCCCTCACTCATCTCACTCCTCCCATCCCCTCTATAGCCATCCTGACTTCTCCGATCCTCCACATACCCCCGACTCCTCCTC
>JAABUK010000758.1_pt1 | contig 65650 bp, 78 predicted proteins | sample 5559141 | NCBI WGS metagenome assembly JAABUK01 (sample SAMN10711869, study PRJNA513367) | rock metagenome | isolation source: Antarctica rocks | place: Antarctica: Victoria Land, Pudding Butte nord | collected 2016-01-03 | reverse complement strand
AGCTTCACAGAAGTACAAGACATGCATTGTCGTATTTGTCAGTGTTCTTTCCATGCCCTTTCTGAGACGCACTGTGAGGGCAGAAAGGTAAGGGCAGGAAGCGATTCCTGCACAACATATTACATGAATGACTAAGTCAACACGACTAGGTCCCATTTTGGAACCATAGTTCATGGACTCATCACTAAAGGCGATGTAGATCCTCTCCTCGTCTTCCTCATGCAGCTTACTGTGCCAGGGCTTTGCGGCCGCAGCCAGCCCAGCAAGTCTGATGTAGAGAGAGAAGCAATAACAGCACATTTTACCAGTGATGAGTGTTGCAGATTGCTCACAGGAGCAGTTCTAGGGTGTCAGCAGGTATGTCAACAGGTCAGCTACTACAGCAACACTCAGACTGTTTCCAAGCAGAGCATACTGCTGCTTGATTGTCACATGAGGCGGGAAAGAGAAACTGCTAGGGAAACTGTGCAAATTGGCCACCTCTCTAGGGGTAAAGTAGCGCAAGTACAGCTGCTGCAGCCATTGGATCAATGCCTCTTCTTCATTGCCACACTGTCCAACAGGCTCTGGGCAATCACTAGACATGTGGTGTGATTTCAGTGCGCTGTTTTGTGCCCTGTCCAGTGGGAACAACTCAGTGTGATCAGCCGTTCCGTGAGCTTGTTGAACAGAAGCCTCTTCTCTGTCATTGCACACTGCTCCTGAGTCGGTGTTGCTTCTTGTCTGGCTGATGTCACCATGCAGGCCTGCTTGCTCTGTGGTTGGAGCACTGCCATCATGCTGGCTTAGCTGCCCATTGGCTTGCCCATGTAGGTGCCTACTAGGCTGCCCATTGGGTTGCCCATCTAGCTGCCTACTAGGCTGCCCATTGGGCTGCCCACTGTTATGCCCATCAACTGCCTTGCTTTGCTGCCCACAGAGGTGCTCGTCCAGGTGGCTGGCAGGGTACTGCAACCCCCCGTCTGACTGTACACCCTGCTCTTCTTCACGACAAGTTTGCTGGGGTGTCTCAGGCTGTGGCATGTTTGGAAGCAGTGAGTGTGCTGGCCTTGCTATCAGCCTGGGTTTGATGAATGGCTGACTTGAGCTTGAGCGCTGTTGGGTGGAGTACTCAAAGCTGATACTGTCTAGGTTCTTTGTGGCCAGGACAGACCCACATCCCTGCAAGAAAACATTGCTGTAAGTCCAAAGCAGCAGGACATTGGGTATAGGCCACATGAATGACCTTGATCCTCAGCAGGGTTTAGGGTTGAGCAGTGACATACTAAACACATGTATGCTTTCAAACCAAGCAAGACAGCACAGTATCCACCTGTGCCAGGATAGAGCCTGATGGCAACAAAGTGTGCCTTCAGCAATGTTACTTTCATAGCTGAGGCGATGACACGATGCACATCATGCATGTGTATACTATCACATGGTTGTGTCAGATGCAAATTGTACAGGAAAGTAGCGCAACCAGCCGTGCAGCAGGCGCTTGTGGTCTGTAACTCCATTGCTGTGCATGATTGAGTGCCAAAATGCAGTGTATGTTGCAAATGAGGGATGTGCACCTTGGCAAAGCGGCTGTAGGTCTTAGTGAAGCAGTTTGTCACTGTAGAGTGAGGCGTGACTATATCTAAGACATGGCCCCATTTGGCAATCACATCAGCTGGCACGTCATCCGAGGGGGCAGAACGGCCGTTTGTAGGCAAGCCTCTGTCTGTTTTGCCAATCCCTTCTTCTTCTTCTTCTTCTTCTTCTGCATCAGCTGTATGGTCTGATGACACCCCTGCTGCATTCTTGTTCATAAGAATTTCCCTGCTCCTTGTGAGGTCCTCTTCTTCCTTGACTGTGTGATCAGGTGATGCACTGGCATTTGCATCAGCACCATGTGGGGGAGCAGAAGAAGAGGAATGCTGTCCACAGCTGGAGGTTTCCTCTTCTTCTGCAGGTGTCATGTCTGATGAGGCGTCTGCAATGGAATCTATTCTGGGACTGTGCTTGCCTGGTTTGGCTCTGTTATGTTGCAAAGGCCCTGCTGTATTATGCACTGTGTCACAAACTGCCTGGCTGTGAGGTGGATGCCTGTCTTCAAGAAAGTTGTGCACAAGTTGCACTGCCACCGCTCTTGAGTGCACAGCAGTTTTGCGATCAGAGGCAGGCTGCTGCTGCTGCTGCTGCTGCATGAGAAGGGATGGGGGGTGTGTGAATGGGGAGCCATTGGGGTCAGCCTGCAGCAAAGCTTTTTTCAACTTCTGGGGTTCTGTGATCGGCGGCAGAGCATAGTTAGTTCAATGTTGCCATCAGATCATGGCTGATGCTGCATGAACAGCAGGGTGGGGTTTTGGAACAAATCTGTCTGAATTGGGCTGCAGCAATCAGCAAGCTTTGTCAAATTGTGCAGGACTCCAAGTCAACCTTGTACTGCATGAAGTGTAGCAGGGTACAATGAGCTATAGGGCATCTAATGCGCAATGTGGGATTTTGCCTAACAACAAGTGAGCACAGGTGGTTTGCAGTTGATAGCATCCTGCAGGAATGAGTCTGAGTCACCTATGCCTAGGCCAAAAGATGGTGCCAACTGAAACACAGGTGGAGGGAAGAAGATGCGTGCCTGAAGAGGGAAGGGTGAGCCTCCCTTGTCAGGTGTATGCTGCATCAGCGCAAAGTAGCGGGGCCTTGAGTATGGGATGCCCAGCTGCACTGGGCTGATCAAGAACTCCTGCAAACCGTACTTTGTATCACTTTGGTCTAGTAAAACCGCCTTCAAGGTCCATGGCAGATAATGAGTCAGCTGACATGTAAAAGGTTTAGGGTTCAAACATCTAGGGTTTGTAATGCAGGTTGCATTGTAAAGGCTTGATGGTCTGTGTGGCTAACTATGGCAGTTGATTTGTGACATCAGCAGTCAAATGCATGCACACAAGCTCTGAGAAGCTTGCTCTGCCTATACTATATACTGTTGGTGAGTGAGCATGCAAACGAGGTACTATGGGCTAATTATGCAGCAGACTTCTGCAAGTGCCCCTGACCGAAGTCAGGCAGACAGGGCTTACGGATAAGTACAGGTCCAGTCAAGCATCACTTGAGGCACGGCAAGCTGCATGATGATGTGGACAACACCAACTCATGCAAGTTGTTGGTATGCTAGCTGCTCAAAATCTAGATATATTGCGGGACGCTTTTGGGGCATTGACACATTGGAAAGTTGCACGCTTGATGACTTAATGCATGTTCGTAAGAAGCTTGTGACATATTGACCCTTGGGGAAGATACATGGTTGATGAGAGAGAAAGAGTGCGGGTCATGATGAGTTGTTTGTACAGCGCTGACCTGGACGGCATACCCTGCTGCTTGCATAACCTCCATCATCCGTGCTCTTGTGCATGACCCCTCAAAGCCGACCACATTCTCCACCAGCAGACGCATGGGAGGTGCCTGCATATGCAAAGTGTAATGTGCAACTCCTCGCTGATGCTGGTGTCATCACAGACTGTCAGAGATGTGATGCAACAAAAAGTCGACAGGGAGCTTTGTCTGTATCTATGATGTGCAGCATGCACAGAGCAGCAGTTGTCAAGTCTGATGCCTGCTTTGTGTAATCGTGCCTGCTGGGAAACAACAGCCTGGCTGCATGAAGCGCAAATGCTGCTTTCTGACAAGATGTTTTGGTCAGTTTGCTGTGATACTGCTCACATGTTTTTCGTGAAATGCTGTGTGCTTTGAGTGTCTTGCTGGCTGCGTTTCCAGGAAGCATTGCTTCCAGCAAACTGCCTTTCGTAAGCCGGCAATTGTGCAGAATCAAGATGCTGGGCGCACCATCTGCATTGCCATGAGAGCAATAGACTGTGTTTCCCAGCAATAGACTGTATTCCCGAGCAATAATCTGTATTTCCCTGCAATAGACTATATTTTCAAGCAATAGACTGTCTTTTCAAGCGATAGACTGTGTTTTTGAGCATCAAAATACGTTTTCTTAGTTACCTGCATCTGTGGGAGCTTAAGCAGTAACGTCATGAAGCTGCCGGCTCGCCAGTCATCAGCATCCTTTTGGAGCCCCCGCCTGGTGTAGGGCTGGCAGGGGGGTGCCAGCAACCACACATCTGCCTTGTAAGCCTCAAGTTGCTTCACAGACAGCTTCTCAATGTTGCCCTGTATCACAAAGCTCAATTTCTGTGATAGGAGTGCAATACGGTTGAGGCTTTTGACGATTGCTGGCCAGAGGCGTGACATGTCAGCTTCCAGCCGCTTTGCTGTCAGCTTGTTTGTGTTGTCCTGCAAAACAAGCAGGGAAGGTTGTGAGCATGTAGGACAAGTCCAATGGCAGGTCTTGTATTTGTTACTTTAGCAGGGGGCCGCAATCACCCGCCTTGGAAGTCATCAACTGTACTGTTGCCAATTTCCTTTGTTTTTTCATGATCTCATTACGTTATGCTTGCTACAAGCAATGCAGTGAGAAATATCGGCATGTGGTTCATCAGGCTTGTGGAAATTGGTGTGATTGCAACAGACAAGGATCGTCCATAGCTGCTGTCGTATAGACTGAAGTAGCCAGTGGGGCGCTTGAAAGGCACAAAGTGTGGGGTAGGCGGGGGGGTTGTGTGGGGGGGGAGCTTTGTGAACATTCAGCTGCTTAACAACTTGCCTTGTGCTAGTTATCTGCACCTTCAGTACACATGCACTGCTGCTGGGTGACAGGTCAAGGAAGAGTTTGACTTGCAGACTGGTGCACAGCACAGCACACAGTATGCAAGATTGAACATGACACACGTCACCTGATACGGCCTTGTTCCATGATTGTGCTCGTAAACGTCATTGGCGATTGTATTGATATCGAAGGCACACACGACCTCAGCCTGCGGCAAGCTTTGTGCCAGAGCGTAGTGCATCCCTGTCAAACAACGTGAGTGGTCGCTAAAGCAAGACTGTAGGACTGCACATGCGCGGGGTTAATCTTACCTCCCAGACCACTATAAAACTCCAAACACCGCATTGTCGTGGTCGAGTGTTGAACTCGGAGCTCTCTTTCTGGGACAGCTCAACAGACCAGCAGGAGCAAAACATTCATACCGTTCGCATCAAGACGTCTGCCGTATGGAATAGAGCAGCGGTCTGCCGACAGCAGATGGTGCAGCTCAAACGCCCGGTAGCGCTCCGGAACCAGAGATAGCTAAACAAACAATATGATCCGCAGCAGCTTCCTTGATAGATTGGATCTCATATACACTTTCCCAAGGATACACTAATTTGCAGAGCTTCGGCCGCACCAGCGGCATGCATGTACAGACCAGTGCACAGACTCTCAGTGTGGCTGTGAAGTTGTTCAGCAGCTTGCTAAAGGCAGCACATTTGCAGGTTGCCAAAGTTACAAGCTACACAGAGAGAGCTTTGCATCTGTGCAGTCTGCTTCTGGCAGTCTGAAGTACACAGAAGCATCATCTCAGGCCAGAACACGTACAAGGGGCATGCCCAGTACAATCAACAGCACTCTGATATCTGTCTCAACTTCTTGACAAGGCCAGACCATCTGCTACACCATCCAAAACTCTCCATTCTTTTCCCTGGCATGAAAGGCAATCAGGCGCATGGCATGCCCAGAGATGTGTTATGTGGGTTGTAGCCATGAGCCCAACGGACTGATGCCGGCACCATGCCGCATAGCTTTGGGTTGTCTGCTGTTGAGACCACCCCCAAATTGGCACCGCTGACCACACTCAGATCTCCCTCGAAGTCATTGTTATACAGGAAGAGGATGAAGAGGGTGTCAGTAAGGTTGCTGCGCAACAAGGAATCCTTTGAGCAGTGTACAGCAGAGTGGTGACCATGGCAACCGCTGAACGGTACATATGCATATGTGTAACACCTTGCATTGCTGGGGCTGCCATTTGGCACAAAAACAGACACATTTCATGACTTGTCACATTGCCAATGGAGATATAAACCCACTTTCAGCTGACTCTATGCAGCAGTTACATAAGCAGATTGGAAGGTGAATTATTGTATACAGCATGGCAGCAAATAGGCAGGAAGGAAGGTGTATTATGGTGCACCAATGTGTACCTGAAGGACTGAGGAATGGTGCCAGTCATCAGATTGTTCTCAAATCTGAGGGAGGTGATGTTTGGCATGATGCTCAGCTCAGGTGGAATAGTCCCAACCAACTGCAGCCCGGATACACGCTCAGACATCACATGGCACAGAGTCAGACATCACACAGAGCACATTTAGACATCACACAGCATCAACAACATTGCACCTGTCTTCTAAGGGGTCTTGTGAGAGTAAGGATGGCTGTGTGCATGCATATGGGAAGTTCTGCATCCATGCAAGGCCACACATGCAGCATGGCAGTGTGCACCATGGCCAGATCACAGTTGATTCGATTAGTGTCTAACTGCAAAAGGCATGATGACCAGACGCTGTCAATGTGTTTGTTGGTCATCATGCTGATCAGCGTCACAGTCATTGTAGCAGGGAAGCATTTACACAAGGAGCATGTCTCATGGCAGCTGTCAAGCTGTTGTTTCAATCATACATACACTGACTGCTTTGCTTTCCCAAACTTGCTTGCCAGTCCCAAGCTTGCTCGCTAATGCACTGTGATGAGGTATGCATGCATGCATGCATGACACTCAAAGGATGTTTTGTGTCAAACATGCAGGTACCTGATTGGACTCCAGCTCCAGCTCCACCAGACTGCCAATGGTTGACAGGAAAGCTGGCACTGTGCCAGTCAACTGCAGCAAGCCATGCGTAGCTATAAGCAATTGGGCATGGCATCATAAAGACATCGGAATCTGAGACAAATGCCATAGAGACATGCCAACATTATTGGGCACAGCACACTGCATGATTGCCATAATCGATTTGTGAAAAAGGTAGGATGCAATGCATACTCTTGCAGCAGCTGACCGGAAAGGCACTTAACCCAAGTTGTATGGATCCAGCACCTGCACAGGCAAAGAGACCAGGAACTCAACCAAAGCACAAGGTTCAGCTCTGACCTGGTTGTATGACAAATCAATTTCATTAATGACAGGGAAGCATGTAGTAAGGAACTCAGGGATGGTGCCAGTTAAGCTGCCTCCATCCAAGTCCAGTTCCCTGAGCTGTGGAAAGATGCAGGTCTGCTGTGGCACTGGCCCCTCAATGTGCAGGTCTGTCACATGCAGGTTTGTCAGAATTCCGTTGCCTGGCAGGGTGGCGTCATCTGCAGACCCACAATGCTTTTTACATCACCAGTCAGGGTGCCTAGCTTGTGAGTGTGTTCTTTATTGTTGCACACAAGCGCTGCCATTCCAGACAATCAAACACAACATGCAACTTATCATCTGAGCTTCTGAGTAAGCTATGAGCATTGTAACTTGTGTGGCTGCGTATGCCATCTGTCAGCGCACATGGATGCACTTGCATATAATGACACAGAAAGTCAAGGTGAAGGTCCGCTATCTCATTGCTACCAAGGACTTTGTCACTATGCTGCAGAGTTGGTTAGCAATACCTTCTGGTCAGGTGTCATTGAGCGGAGGTGCTGGGCGACAAAATCTTGCAACACTGGCACCTGAGCACCTTTTGCATGCTGCACAATAGACAGCATGGTTGCTTTTGCAAACTCATTCAAATGCAAGCTGGGCTGCATGCATGGTGGGTGGTACAGCTCATGCATTGCAACCAAGCAATAGCTGAGACAGGCTTGCCAGCATGGCTTTGGGTAGCACATTTTCACTGCAATATTTGGGTAGTTGCTATACCGAGAAGTAGAGCTGTACCTTCAGTTGTCCCTCCTCGACAGCCAAAATGCTCGAAATTCCCATACCTGCAGGAAACCCAAGGAGCTGAGCACAAATGAGCCAGGATCAGGCTGTTTGTAGGACAACAAACCATGTCCTGCATTCTGTCGTCCCGGCACTCACCACACGTTCACGCCGCAAGGATCGCAGCTGCCATTGCTGAGGGCAGCTGGTGTTGGGCACTGCCAAGACTTCAGCGCATTGGCCCAGTTTGGACCAACTTGAACCATCTCGTCATGGAACTTGAGGGCATCGGCAACTATAACGACAAGAGTCCGTTGGGTACACTCGTTCCAAGCAAGCCCAACATATGCTTGCAGCAAGCTAAAAGACCTTACGTTGGTCGGGGGTCGTGTAGCCTGCCACTCCACAAACATGGCAACACAAGATCAGGATTGTTGCGACGCAGACTGGTGCGAGTGAGATGTCAAGTTTGGGTGTCATCTCGGAGATACTATCCTATACGATCAAGCGAGATGTGGTCAAAGGTCAGCTGGTGCGTGAATAGGTGTTCTCAGGTGAGTGGGAACCCTTGCTTCGGCAGGTCCCAGGATAGGTCACAAGGTTTCATGACAGCTGTGAGCAATTTCATACCGGTACTCAATGATAGTCACATGCTGTGCCCAAGTTACTGCAGAATTCGGTGTCATCTCTCTCTTACTGCAGAATCTACAGCAGTCTCAAAGGGCCTTGCTCAGTGTGCCCAACTCTGCACAGGGCATCCTGACAACATTGATGATCATCATCTCACATATCCCACGTGGCCACACAGGAGATATCGTGAACCATGAGCTCACGTTTGGGGTGAAGATTGCCTTGGGACTGGTGCTGCATCCTTGCTGACTCGCTATTGAAACGGCTACATCGATATTGACTTGTGTCACTTGCGATTGCAACTTGTGAGGGTTGACCGAATTCCATATTGATGACTTAATTCCACAGGTCTATGCAAGGGCTGGCTCAGTACGACTGCTCACGGTTGGAGGTCTTGCCCTTCAAGACGCAAGATGTAAAAAATGCTTCAGGGAATGACTGCCACAGCTTTGTCTGCCAGATTCTGCGCTAATTTGCGCATCACCGCACAGACTTCCAAATTCGGCAAAAAACGATCGACGTTTGACCGGTCTTTGAGAACTTGACGAAGAATGACGATACAAGCGTGCAGCTTTGCGTTCGCCAAGCTAGTCGCTGATGCAGTACGGGCATTTCTGTGAACAGTCGCCAAGATGCCTGTGAGCGCGGCCAATTTTTCGGCAGCAAGCTCAAGTCACTGCAGTTCACACGCTCAAGCGTTGCCGCAACGTTGCCAACCGCTGCAGCCGCGCGCATACCACAGAAGTTCATGCAACACTCGCACAAAGCCATCTGGCAATAGAAACAGGCAAATCAAGGTGTCCTGTGCTGCTGGACAGCGATGGGATACAGGTTGCAAGCTTGTCGGTTGTGGTAGCTCCGTGCCGGAAGCTGTTCTGTCCAACAAAGACCTAGAGCAACTTGTAGAGACCGATGATGACTGGATCGCCAGCAGGACTGGCATACGAAGACGACATATCTTAGGCAAACACGAAACTCTGAGTGATCATGCAGCCAAAGCATCACAGCAAGCACTGGACATGGCAGGCATCCATGCAGAAGACGTGGACCTGATCATCCTGGCAACATCAAGTCCAGATGATCTGTTTGGAAGCGCATGCAGAGTGTGTCCCCTGCTCTGCTCCTGTCCTCCTTGTTATGCTGGTCAAAGTATCCCATAGCGTCACTGATGCATATGCTGCAGGTGCAATCGATCCTAGGTGCCAAAAACGCCACAGCATTTGACCTCACTGCAGCTTGCAGCGGCTTTGTGATTGGGCTGATATCTGCGGCATCCTATATAAGAACTGGCTTGTACCGCAACATCATAGTGATTGGTGCAGATGCGCTATCCAGATACACAGATTGGCGTGATAGATGTGAGCTTCTCTGCCACCGCCCCCTCCCACCCCCCCCATAACATTATCCCAATGTTTGTTTTTGGCGGATGTTGTGCTGCAATGCATGGCTGACTGTTATGCTTGATTGCAGCGACGTGTATACTCTTTGGCGATGGGACTGGAGCTATGGTCTTGACAGCACAGCAGGGGCAGTGCAGCTTACTAGGCATAGATGCACATAGTGATGGAGGCGGTCAAAAGCATCTAAATGTGAGGCTTCTTCACACCTAAATGTCAGAAGCAATGCAGGCTGCATGAACTATATGGCAGGTCATCAATCTCAACCTGGCACCTGTTCCATGTCCGCTGATGGTTTTGATACTCGTGATTGGTGCATTTTGTCATCCTGTGTTGCTTTGCGGCTTCTTTCCCACAGCATACAGACACTTCAGCAAGCAAGCAACTACTTGATGCTACAGACCTAATACTCTGTCCCAGAGAAAGACTGTATAACTGCCTGCTGGGACTGGAATGCAGTCACTGCATCAGTTATGGCACTCTGTGAGTGCGTGCTGCTCATGCAGTGCTACTTCAGTCAAGAAGGGCTGAAGCCTCTCAATAGCACAGGAGCTTCAGCTGAGGGCTCCTTCACCAACATCGCCATGAGTGGGCAAGATGTCTTCAGATTTGCGGTCCGAGCTGTTCCTTCGGTAAGACATTTATCACATTTGTGTCACATGAGTGTTTGCGTGTCCTTTGCACACTGGCACAACACAGCAAACTGCTGTTGTATGGCACTAGCTACAAAATCTGTGCGCTCCTGTGCTGTGATCATACTGGCTCTGCTGAGCAATGGCACATGTCAACCGCTGATTTTTGTTGTAACACATTATTACTTGCTTTTATACAGCCTGGATCAATGCTTTGACTGCATTTCGCACCGTCAGAGCATGCATCACACAGCACCACAGACTGGCCAGTCAGGCTCGAGACAGCTAAAACATCTCCACAATGTAGAAGCGCGTTTTTGCTGTCCCCAGACGTTTCTCTATTTACGCAGGGATGACGTTTCTGCATTATGTTTGACGTTTTGGGATTGACACGAGGTTTCACTGTTCCCAGACGTTCCTCTATTTAGATTTCGGAATTAGAATAGATGTTTTGGGATTGAATTTGAGCTGTTGGTTCACGCAGACACTGCAAGCAGCCATGAAGGATGCTGGAGTCACCACAGAGCAGCTAGACTGGCTGGTGCTGCATCAAGCCAACCAGCGCATCCTGGATGCAGCAGCTCAGCGCTTGAGCATCCCCTCGGACCGCGTCGTGTCAAATCTGGAAGAGTACGGCAACACATCAGCTGCTTCCATTCCCCTGGCATTCGATGAAGCTGTGCGAGGCGGCAAAATCAAGAGCGGTGACACGGTGAGCGCCTTCAGATGTTATGCATCAAAACATACCCATCAGGAACAGACACAGTTGTGGCAAGCGCATGCACAAGGTGTGCAAAACAAGTCATGGCTGGTGTGGCCGACGGCTGTGCATGCTGCTTGCCTGATGGATGTAACTCTTATGGCCAAGCAGTGTGACAGATGTCGGCCTGGTGGCCGTATGGTGCCTGTATGCATGCACATGTTCCAGGCCACCTCTTGTTGGCTTAACGGTGCTGCACCGCCATCTTGTTGATGGCACATTGAGCCATGCCTTGAAAGATACTGTTCATGCTTTTGTCACAAGCAAAAGGTACATCTTGAGCATCCGCTGTCATGTCTGCTGACTTTTAATGTGTTCTGTAGATTGGCATGGCTGGCTTCGGAGCAGGTCTGACATGGGCTGGTGTTGTTGTCACATGGCAATAGCTGTCAGCCCTTGCTCATCTTTCGTCAGTCCAGTAGTATGAGCTAAAACATCAGTGCACAGCAGCAAGCATGTGAGAGTGAGTGAGTGGATTTGAGTAGCATGCATATTGTAGTGACAGCATGTGTTTTTGCAGACAGTGAGCGTTGAAAGTCTACCTGTTTGTCTTTTTGCTGAAGAGGGTCATGCGCAACATGAGAGTTGCCTTATTTGGCCAGCTGTTCGAGGGCCTAACACTACTTCGAGGCATTGCTGACGTAATCCAACGCGACACTGACTCAGAGCATACAGTACGCTGCGTACCATGATATACGTTGTTTGCTTTCATAATTCTTTCACGTCGAATGCGTTTAAACTTGTGTGCACATAGAGAATGCTCATAAAATGAGCACTTTAGACAAGACTTATTGCAAGGCATGCTGGATCAGACCCCTATTGTACCGTACAGTGACTGCATTGAGGTGCTGGACTGCATGATTTCAAACTTATTGTTATTGACTCAAGACTAACTCTTTCAAGATGTCAATTAACGAAACTCAACAAGGCTGATATCCAGCATACAGGATATCAGCCTTGCTGAGTACAAAAGCCCAAAACGTGGAGCATAAGGCTCGTGGCATCAATTGAAAGAAGCAATCGTACCAACCAGGCAAATATTCGTTGATAGATGCAACTGCCCTGGAAAACAGAAAAGCTTGCACAGTTCGCGGTGCATGGCATGCACAGCAACCCAGAGAATGATGCAAAAGATTTGACTTTATGGGGATCTCATTCTGGACACGTCCATACTGCTTTTCAGGCCTGTTACTGCCTCAAAATGGCGAAGTCAGGCCTAGCCAGAGTGGCATTGACGTAAGCTTCGCTGCTGCCGTTCAATGAAAAGATGCGCTGGAAGACATCTTCGAGACTGCTCACATCGACGGTCACATCCTGGTCTCGCAAGAAGGAGCCTCTGACCCACTCATCCTTTGAGAGCACTGCACACAGACAGACTGGTCAGCATAGGGTTCATAAATATTTGTTACTATTGTTATTATTATACAGACAGACTGGTCATCGTAGGATTTATAAATATTATTATTATTGATGAGCTAGGTACGTGCGGGGCAAGGCTTGGCTGTGCACAGTACGAGCACAAAAAACAAGAACAAGACAGCTGATGCATTGAGGGTGACTGCACACACAAAAGCACACACTGTTGACTGGAGACACGGTCGTGTTTGTTGCACTTGTGCAGTTACCCTCTGTGACAAACAAGCTACTTGCAGCCCTGGCAACCAGTCGCATAAGTTCCAGCCTTTGTGCTGCCGCTGCTCCAAGCTGACAGCGCAGTTGCCAGCAGGTGTGCAGTTGTGCTTTCTGCTTTTGCAGTTAGTGTTTTTGGCAGTGAACAAGAGTTTGACATAGCAGTCAAGAGGCCTCACCGTCAGGGTCTCCAAGCTCAGCTTGACTCCTGGAACACAGCATGGGGCTGACTATAGACAGCTTGAAGCCAAACTGGAAGTTCTGTACCCTGGCAGGAACCTGGAAGGAGTCATCATGGAATGGGTCGTCGAAGCCACAGGGCACAATCTCCAGGAAGGATGTGCCCTTGCGCATGAACATGTGGTTGATCAGACCGGCACCGTGACTGCCCACCTGGAATGCAAGCAAGACAAGAGTCAAGCACAGACTTCATAAGTGTGTGCATCGTGGTACATATCATGGTGAACATAAGATGCAGCTGTGCATAAGTGCTTTCTGGACCATCAGTGTGACTGCCCACCTGTAATGCAAGCAGGACAAGAGCCGAGGACAGATGTTAAGGATGCTGACACCATCATTTGCAGGCCCTGGTACAGACCATGGGATGAGTAAGATGCAGACCATGGGATGAGTAAGATGCAAGGAGTTCCAGAGTTTTAGACTTTGAGACCTGAACAGCTGATCAGACAGTGTTGGACCGCATGTTCTGTCACTAGTCACCAAACAGTCTATGCATCACTATCTGCTACAGCTGCTGGTTGAATGGTACACTCCTGTTGCAGCGCATGTTCTGTCCACTGACAGGGCCTCTAGGCCATGGCTGTCAAATCACTTCTCATCATTTTGAGGTTGTATTTTCTCCAGTATTGACTTTGTGCCAAACATGGGCCCAATTATGGTGTCTGTCACAAAGTCTGTGCAGGCTGGCTCAACTTTGCCCCTCAGATTGAGCTTGAGTGCCAAAGTGCCAACCACAGGCCAGCAGGAGTCACATGCGCCTCATTCAAGGCTTAGACCTTCATGCAGTCAGGTGCTGACCAGGACGTCAGCACTCTGCACGTGTGTCAGTGCATGCAGCAACCAGTCAATCAGCCAAGTGGCAACTTTGCCAGGAATAGTACTGTTGGCGGCATCACTTAGACATGTGGTGCGTTAGGATAGCTCTTTTCCATCCCAAAAACATGTACTTCAGTTCAGAGACGTCATCCCTACACTGGAAATCTACACTCAGAAACGCCTGGGGACAGTGAGAACGCGTTCCTACATTGTGGAGATGTTTCAGGACTCACCAGAACATCTACAGTCTGCATCTCTGCCAGAGTCTGCAGATACCGGTCAGCATGGTCCAGATTCAGGGGCACACAGCTGACTTCTTTGAAGTGGGAGCCGGCAGGAAGCTGCAGCTTGGTGTTGCACCACTCCAGCAGCTCGTTGTAGTTCTCGATGCGCCGCTTGTGGTGGCGCTCGATGAAGGCCACTTTGAAGGTGCCCTCTGCCTTGCTGATGACTGGCAGGTGCTTCCTGTAGTGCTCCACTATCTGCATGCATGCACAGCAGATATGTGAGGAATATTGGAAATAGCATCAGGGGCGTGGATATAGTATGAAGGGCGTGGAAACAGTATGAGGGGCATGGAAACAGTATTGAGTGGCACATGGAGGAGAAACAGATGTAGCTGATCTCTCAGAGCCACAGGTCTCACTGAACAGACTGTGCCTAAAGTAGACTACAAGGCAACAGGATCACTGCAAAGTCAGTTACTCAAAACTGATTTGAGGCAGGTTCTGTGTAGTGTAATCTGTCAGCTGCATGAGTAAGTGCTGCAATTGGGAAGAGACGCAAAGGCCACAAGCTTGTCCTGGACCTCACAGCAGAAGATCAAGCATTGCCTTCAGCCACACTGCTGCTATGCACTGAATCTATTTGAAAAGGACAGATAGTGTCTTGTGTGCAACCCTGGACTTGCTATCAAGACTGCCTGTTTCTCAATGATATGCTGCATGCTTTGAGTCTTCCACCACCATCACCACCGCCACCACCGCCACCACCATCACGATCAAGACCACCAGCAGCAGCAGCAGCAGCAGCAGCAGCAGCACACCATGAGGCAAGGTTGTTTTGTGCTCAATGTCACCTGCTGCCCAAAGTCGCCAAACTTGAGGAAGTGGTGCCAGGCCTGCTTCATCCAGTCAGGCCGCCGGTTCCACAGGCCGTGTGGCTTACACAGCAGAATGGTGTCGTAGCAGCGCGCCCCTGCACGCTCCCGGGATGACAAATCCTCCAGAGTCTCAACCTGCATCACAACAGGTATGACCATGATCAGCACGGCAAGACAACAGAGCTTTGCTTTTTTTGTTTGCTTGTTTTGTTTATGTTGTGTGTTTGCAGGCCAACTTGACAGTCTCAACCTGCAGCACAACAGGTGTGAATTGTAGTTGTGATTGGCCCAATGAACATGGCGAGCCCCAATTGTTGCCGGCATAAAATTTGCATCCCTGCCAAGGCTAAGGCCCCACCCATGAGGGGGCATCGGCTCTTGTAACTAGAACAGGTATGAACATGATCAACAGCAAAAGTTTGCTTTTTCTGTTTGCCTTTTGTTTCAAAGTGTGTTTTTGCAGGCCAACTTTGACAGAAGGCATGCATGTCATGAAAGTGTTTGAATGAGTGGACGTTGAACACCAGATCTGCTCATCAGGTGGGACCCAGCTTGGAAGTAGAATGAGTGAGCAATATGCTGACTCTTGCTAATCAAACATTCATTGTAGAAAATATTTGCCTAGCCAGTACAGCTGATATCTGCCTAGTCTTAGATGCATGAGGTAGCAGGCCTTTGACAGAACTGACTGCAATGATACAGATGCATGTTACTACTTTGAAGCTGCGAGTGTTGCGTTTAATGCAAGCTACTGCTTTGAAACTGTGAGTGTTGCGTCTGGTGAAAGTGGGTCTGGAAAGGGACAACAGGCTGTGCGCCTCTATCGACTATACCATGTGACATACCACTGCTGCAAAGCTGCACTGACCGGACATGTGTCTTCTGCATTCTGAACCCAACAGCCATTCTGCTAGAGGTACACCCCACAAAGACAAGTGCATATAATCACTACCTATATACAAGTGGGTTTCTTAGAATCGGTAACAAATAGATAACAAATATGAAAATCTATGTCTGAAAAGGATTTCATTCTGATTCACGTTTCAAAAGCATGCTGAGGGGTAACAGAATACCCCACCTTGTGGTTTGAGAAGGTATAATCTACAAGAACAAATGCATGTAAGAAACACACAACAAAAGCATGCTGAGGGGTGACAGAACACCCCACCTTATGGTTTGAGAAGGGCTGCAGCTCCCAGTCAATGTACTCTGGCATTCTGTACCCGTCCAGCACTGGCGTGAACTTGATGTTGCGGTCCACAATGCCCTCTTGTAGCATTGCATGCAGAGGAGCTGCACTTGCCAGTGTGAAGTCACCTGCACATCACACATTCCTGGCATCTGTGAAAAGAAAAAGAAAAGAAAAGACTACACCTTTCGGCTTCAATTTGATGAGAAGCCAAGTGTTATACCGGGCTGCCCAGGCCTGGCATCTGTGCAGGCAGGAAACATGAGCCATGCAAGCTTGTGTTAAAACCTAATTTGGCAAAACTTCTGGGCTCACGTAGATGTCTTGTTGTTGCATCTTGCTTGAGGTGTGTGGCGTGCAGCTGTAACATTTGTGGCTGTCAGATGGAGGCACGGATGGTCAGATAAAGGAGAGAATGATTCAGAGGTCACGACCAATTTCTGAACATGTAAGCAAGAGCTTCTCAGTTGTCAAGAAGCCTGGTTTGTGATCTGAAGATGCACAGCAAGCTAGATGCACAGCAAGCTATGAACAGTGTTGCATGCAGTACAGCATACATTGCTTTTCCCAAGGCGTGTTATTGCATGCATCACAGCATGCATTGCTTTTATCAAGGCACATTATTGCATGCATTGCAGCATGCATTGCTTTTCCCAAAGGCAACTGACCTGCAGTGAAAGGCCACCAGATGCACAGCAAGCTACAAAGGCACAGTATTCATGCAGTACAGCATGCATTGATATTCTCCCTTAGGAGAAGGCAGCTGACCTGCATTGCAGCATGCATTGCTTTTCCCAAGGCATGTTATTGCATGCATTGCAGCATGCATTGTTTTTTTCCCTTGGAAAAAAAAAAACTGACCTGCATTGAAGGGCCACCAGGGCCACCAGATGAGGGGCATGGAGCACTTGTCAAAGACTGGGTCCAGAATGTCAGGGGGGTCCCTGTGGGTGTTTGTCCTGAACATGGGCTGGCGGAAGGGGGTCTTGGTACCCTGCACCCCCACCACACCTTGATTCTACTTTCTGCCTGCTGTTGTGATGCACCTCATGCATCATGCAGCAGTATTCAATCAGGCTGATGCCTGTGCAAGCCTTGCAACTCATGTGCGCAGCGTACATGCCATCTGCGCGGACAGACTGGCGCTCTGTGGATACAATGACAGAAAGGTACAGTCTGTACAACAGGCTGCTCTCAGCTTTGAGTTTTGGCCGCTGTATGCTGTTCATTGTGCTGACCTTGAGATTGTCCATAAAGCCAGGTACATTGTAGAAAGCTCCTCCTGTGTCAAAAAGCTGGGTCCCTGTGAAGTTCTTCCCAGGCTTGACCTTATCCTGGAAGACTATGAATGTACCCTGCAGACCACAAGTCTTGCTGTTTTTCTAAATATTTCATAGACACACAAATTGTCCAAATTCAGCTCTAAGATGCACATGCAGGCAAAGTCACAGCATTGTGAATATGCTGACAGAGTGAAAAGTTGCACAGAAGAGTCTAACTAAGTTGTTAAATGCAAGATGCTGGTGGTGCTGCATACTCTGGACGCGTGGTGCAAACCCAGCCCATGCAGCAGCAAGCCCTGTCTGGATGCTGTACGCATAAACAGTGCAAACCTGTCCTGTTCAATGCCGGCTATGCTGCCCACAACACAGCTGTGCAGCCTAGATCAGCACAGTTCCAGGTGCTTGCAAAAGCACGTGCATTGTTCACATGCTTGTACATGTGTGTACAGCACTAGACCAGCGTACTGGTTGTTCATATGCATGCTGGGTGAGCTCTGTTTGGGTGTGGTGCTGACCTGATCAAAGCACACGTTGCGCTCAGCTGTGCAAGCCTAGATTGGCACACTTCCAGGTGCTTGCAAAAGCACTGAGATGCATGCTGGGTGAGCTTTGATCGGGGGGGGGGGGGGGAGGGGGGGGGACTGACCTGATCAATGCAGACGTTGCGCTCAGCAAGGCATCCGTGCTCCCACAGGGCCCAGTCAACAAAATGTGGCTGCTCACAAGTTTCCTGATTGGCAACTGCAAATGCAAGACAGAGAATGATGATGCACCTCAGTCAGTCTCCAGATAGACAGTAATGACATGCAAACAAGTGTTGCATCTGCAAATTGACATCGGTGTTTGATGCCGTGTAATCTGCCAAGCAGTCTGCAGTTTCGTATCAACAAGCTTGAATATGGTACAGCATTTGAGCTCTGCATCTGTATGTGAGTTACGTATGTAAATTGACTACGATCGTGAACACAAGTTGCATTACTATGGTCGGTTTTGGTGCGTCATGCATGCATGCATATGGGGGCCCGATGCATGTGTTTCATGCATGCGGTCCATGCATGCATGCATAGAATGTTTGCAGACCGTACCTACTGCCGCTCGAGGGCTGTTGCTTGTCTTAGTCTGAGCTGACGCTGCAATGCCTCTTCTGGGAAAGGAGGTGCTTGCAGCATATGTCTGTAGTACACTGGTGACCAGGAAAACTGCTATAAAAAACCTTTCATTGGGATGCCAGCTGCCCAAACCTATGCGCATCTTGTCAGGGACTTGTGCAGGCCTGATACTGTTTTTTTGGTTTGGTCAGATCTGCTGTGTGGTGACGCTGGTCAGCGTAAACGCGAGCGCGAAATGGTGGCTCACAAGGACGCATATTCTGAGCCCGCTAAGGGCAGTATGCGTGTGCTGTGCATCTGTATATTGGCGGGGATACAGCCTCGGCGCGCTGCAGCAGTCGTGCTGCCACTGCTGTCGAGGTATTGCGTGTGGCAATAGAGTTCGCTGCCTATACGCACGACAGAAATCTTATCGGACCAGCGCTGCGAGTCGTGGCGCTGCACAAAGAGAGCGGGATAAACGCTCACAGCAAGCTTTACCTTGCGCGCGGGCTAGAGTAGCTGCGCACAGAAAAACTCTGCAAGAGCGCTGATGGTGGCGCAGCGCACTGGACAAATTGGCGCACGACCGTACTCAGCCGGCTGTCCTCTGATGAAACCTAAAGTTGTTCGAGATAGACAAACACACCGAACACGGCAAAGCGACACAACACCAACCCAGCAGCAAAGCTTGGCTATCGACAGCTCAAAACGCAACGCGCTACCGAATACGACGTGATCTTCTGGACCGCTGGTGGCACTTCGAGTCCTTGGTTTTCACAGAAGCGGCAAACACGAACAAACCCGTTACGGAAATTCCGAGATGCCACCTGTCGGCATCTAAATCCAGCATCAGCTATTGTCCAATGACTATACCTGTGTCATCCTTCTTCTACCTGTGAATGAAACGTGTAGTGTACCTCTGCAGGCAGCACCTCATCTTCTGTAGCAGCAGTCCAAACCCTGACAACGCTGATCAGGATTCATTTGGGGAGTACTATAGTACACAGAGCAATTCAGTGTAGCCTAATGGACAGTCTGACTCTCTAGGTTTGCTTGCTGCTAAACTTAGCATGAAGGCATAACCCTCCACATGTGTTGACGGCAATTCTCAGAACACCCACAATGCCCACAAAATAGCTTGTTGTGCTGATGCACAGGGTATTTTCGAGGCTTTTGGAGCGTGTGCTATGCTGGTGCTGAATATCATTGCCGGATGACCTTCTTGATGTCTATCTCATCTGGCTCCAGAACCTGCACCAGCAACGCAGTCAAGAAGTCTGATCGTGCTGCGTGAAACTGTGTGTGCAGTTGTGGTGGCATGTCACACCGGTGCATGTTTTCACACAAACATATTTGTGCATGAAAGCAGACATCCATTGCACAGAGCCCACAAGATCAGCAACACAACAAACAACACAACAAGCAAATCTGGCAGCAGCCTACCCTATCGATGATGCCATACTTGACAGCCTCATATGGATCAAAGTACTTTGGTCTGCTGATGGTCTTCTCTATCTCTTCTGGCTCATGGTCTGTGTGCTCACCAAGTAATCTCACCTGAAAGCCGCAACCCACAATCAGGCAAATCTCATATGCCTTCAACTGTCAGTCAAGGTTGGCATCAGGATGCTTGCACAATGTGTGGAGCATGTACCTCCTGCCACAATTGCAGAAAGCAGACCGCAACATGCAACTTGTGCCAAGGAAGCATGTGAAAACATGACAATTACAATGTTCTAAGCTGCATGAAATCCTGGATGTCTGTGTCTGCAAGTGATGCGACCGCTTACAATCTCATTCTTGGTCTTGCGGATTTCATTCCTGTAGATGTCGATGTCTGAAGCTTGCATTTGGGTAAACCTCTGCATAGGTTGCCGTAGCATGATGCTGGCAGATGGCAGAGACCCTCTCTGGCCCTGCACTCATACCATTACACTGGAAATATGCTCTAGCAGAAAACACTACATGAGCACTACGTATTCACCATATGTATGCACTGAACAAGACTATGTCAGCACCAAGCAGCTAAATGCCTGCAATTGTTTGCAGCCACTATCATCATCATGCAACATCTGAGGGCATTGCAGCAGCATCTCACGCAACTTTGTACACTGGCTAAATGTGCAGGACGAAAGGGCTGTTCTCAACGAATACCAAGGGTCACGCCAAAATATGACAGTGAACAACAACCTGTGAGACCAGAAACGATAGCAGGTTTGACATACCTTTTCGCCTGCAGCTAGTAGCATGGCAGACTCCCCAAACGCTGTGCCAACACAAAGAGTCCTGACAGAAGGCTTGATGTACTTCATGGTGTCATATATTGCAAATGCTTCTGACTCATAGCCAAGCTTCTCTCCTCCTTTCTGCAATGCCATCAGCAGCATAACACCTGGGCTCTTTGTGCAAAACACGAACAAGCTTTGGCCAAATATCAGCCTTGAAATTTGCATGGCAAGAATTTCGGTCTACAGCCTGACCACAGAACGGGCGCAGGGGTGCTGCGTTTTGAATGCAGTGTAACAAGGACTGATCAGAGAACAACTTACAGTGACACCAGCTGAGTTGATGTACATATAGACAGGCCGGCTTGGGTTGTCATACTGTAGATACAGTAGCTCTGCTAGGATCAGTTCTGTGACTGCAGGGACAAGTGACATGCCCTGCAACACAAGCTTGTCATTGCTGTGCCATTGACTTGTGAGGCAAGCAAGTACATCAACTGTTGTTTGCTCATTCGCTTACCAAATATACAATTCTCTCCTTGAAGAGATATGACGGCAAGTCAGGCGGTGTCTGCTCTGTGGCGTCGCCTTGCAACTGGGGTATAACCTGCATGACCACTCAAAAGTCAATTCCTGTAAAGCCCTTGGACTTTGCCTAAAGTTATGCCGGAAGGGCAAGCAGGCAAGATGTCAGCTTGATAGCCTGACACTCACAGCTTGCACGTCCAGCCGTTTGGTCGCCCTGCAATTGATCCTTGACCTGCGGTTGTGCTTTGATGCATGTATCGCGTGCGCTCCGCGGCTGAAACTGCTGTGTGCAGCGCGCAAACAACGAGGAGTAGCAGAAGCAAATTTAGCACAGTGCGGTCGAGCTTTAGGCGCCTGGCAGAACGCTGGTGCTTGCATGTTCAGCACACAGTACACCAGAACAACACGCCACGTTTGTGCTGTAGACGATCAGAGCTTCAACGTAGTATTGGCTCTCCGAGCAGCAAACCAGTAGTAGCAATATGAGAAGAAGAGGATGCTGACCAGAGCTGCAGTGCCTCCAGCTCAGGCTCACACGTCAAAAGTGGCCACCGCTCGCACCGACGTTTAGAATACAATTGGCTCGACGTTGTTTGACCAAGTTCCCTTGTCGCCATGGAAACCGCAGGTAGCGAAGAGGCGCAGCTACCTCACTCGATTTGCACAACTATGACAGCAAGTGGCTGTCAGTTTATAGCACGGCTTCATTTATTCCAGCAAACTCTAGCATACAGGCTTAACTTATTTGCGCTGTACTTGTGCGTACATCATGCGCTGTACTTGTGCGTACATCATGCGCTGTACTTGTGCGTACATCAACAAGTCGCTTAAACGGCATTCACGCCACAGCAGACATCTGTACATCAAACCAAGAACGACTAGATCTTGCTTGATTATACTGTGTCCACAATGCCGCAAACTTATGATGCAGGTACACAGCTGGCTTGTGATCCAATGACCCTTCGTATCCTTGCACGTGGGTTGCAACTTCCTCCTGGTCCAGCTCTGATGCCAGATACCTGGTCCTCAAATGCACACTGATGGTATGCTGCAATTGATCTTCACATTCATCGCTGCATTCTCCTTGCAAAGCAGACTCCAATCTGCACATGCACATGTATGTTTTGCACGCTTTTGTGAGTCCATGCATATGTGTCTGCTCACATGCTGCTCACTTGAAGCTGTTTTGCATTTAGCTCAATGCATGCACATTCTCATGACTGATCTGTACACTGCTGTAGAGTAATGAGACACAAACAAAACGGCTGGTTGGAATGACAGTAACATTGTGCAAGCCTTGTCACTGCATTATCAGCAGGACTTTTGCCATGGCAATGCCAGTGCAATGATTGTAAAGAGCAGCCAAAAGCACTATCACATGTGACCAGGAGCAAACCAAAGCATAACTGCTTGAACAAAGAAGCTTGTCTGGGCCAGATGTGAGTGCATGCCTGTCAAGGATCCCCAAAGGGTCGTTGCCATTGTCCCCAGTATTCTCATCCTCTGCACCCTTCACTTGCAACCCATTCCAGCCAGGATCAAACAGCCGTATGGTTGGACGGAAATAGCCATACCTACATCACAAGACTTTCAGGCCAAAGAGCCATAACACAGGGTGAACATACAGTGTCCACCGCTGACAGCTGAATGCAGCCAGCCAAGAGCTTGCAATCTTAGGGACATGTCAGGTTTTTGCTGCAATAAGTACCAAGTTTGCACAAGTCAAGCGTAATGTTAATACCACTGGGGCCGCCTGAAATTGGTGAGCGCTGTCAGCCGCAAGTTGCACATTGACTGCGCATGTGTGCCATGAGATGCAAGCTGAGGCATGTTGCTATGGGTATATTCATCATAGTATCTTCAGTACACCCAGGGACACTAATGCCACAACAGGTTTGTAGAGGGTACAATGCTCTGACAGGCCTGTTGTGCAGCATAGCATTGGACAGTAGGCAGCAGTGTGAGAGATCTAACAGTGTGCAAGCTGCAAATCCAGAGGCAGCAAGTCGAGCCGCAGCCAGATGGACTTTCCAAGCGATGCAAAGGAGGTAGTTTTACCCAGGGTCTGTGGGGATGATGCCCAACACATTATGCAAAGCACCCATTAGCATTGAATCTGCAGACAGCCAAACACGTGATCAGCACATCCTGGTCAGGGTTGAATTGCTCCTGGTTTGCAAGTGAAATATGGGAGAAGCTGCTTGAGCACTTGAGCAAGCGCACAATCCATTACATTTGTCACACACCATTCTCTCACACAACCCGCATGCATGGCAGTTATGATCCAGAAGATGCTACTATCAATGCAAGACACCTACTGTACACCATGTACTTACTGTAGCAGCTGATGTAGCAAGCAGTGTGCATTCGATTTAGCTGCTTTGCGCATTTGCTGTTGCAGAGTTATTCCCAGCATGGCAAGCCCACCATCTTCTATTTATCAATCAATCAACCAATCAATCAAGCCATTGATCAATCAATCCATGCATCCATCCATCAATCAATCAACAAATCAATCAATCAATCAGTCAATCAAGCAAGCAAGCAATCAATGAATGAATCAATCAATGAATGAATGAATCAATCAATCAATCGATCAATTTTCAGTGTGCAGATAATCACCAGCACTGGCTATATGAGCATGCGCAAGTGCAGTACCTCCTGATGAGATTTGCCCCAGTGACCAGATCCAGTTGACCACATCATCATATGTGCCCAGGCTGAACAGGGCAGAGCTCATCAGCATTCCTGCTCCTGCAGAGTCACCAGATGCAGACATTGAGTACTGTGCTTTCAGTGCAGGATGTCTGATGAGTCACAACTGGCCCCACACCCCAGACTGTAAGTTATAAAATGAAAAAAAAGAAAATGAGTAGACCCTTCCTGTTTGCAATGATTGTCAGTGGAAGAGGTGCTCATGTCATTGTTGCAGCCAGCACACTTTAAGATTTGAAACTGAACATGAAGTTTGTGTCATCAAACTGCCAGGATATACAAAAACAGAATGCAGCTGCTGTACAAACAATGTTGTGCCATTACGACTCAGCGTATGTTACAGATCTGAACACAGTTGACAGCACTCAGTGCTGTCTCCATTTCTGCATGCACAAAATCATAGGTTACAATGCGCCCATAAACAGGACCCAAAGGCATGCATCACTCCTAGACCAGAGTTTGGTCAACACTACCTATCACACATTCAGCAGATACAAGCAACAGTGAGGACACCTGCTGCTGTATCACCCATTGCCCTAAAAATCACGTCCTGAGTAATCATTTGAGATCATTGAGCATACACAAGCTGTACAGATGACTGGCAGGTGTGTAGAGAAGACACTGACCTCCATGCCCAAAGTACCAATAGCCAGGAGTGTTGCTGTTCCAGTGACACCCCTGCCCAAAGTTGCCCATCCTGTCAGCCTCACACAAAGTTTGTGTGTTGCATGGGCACCCCTGCAGCATAATGATATTAATATCATCCCTGCAGCATTATCATCCCTGCAGCATTAGGCCAGTATTTCAGCAGGACACCAGTAGTCTCAACATGTAGCTCGGCAAGAAGTTAAGAACAACTGGCTGCTGTAGTCCGACCAGCAGTGAGTTGCCATTGTGCTGCATGGTGTCTTGTTTAGATGCTGAATGCAGGCGCACCAACCCTGGGGGCGATGTACTGGTAGGACGGATTCTCAAAGGTGTCCTCTGCAGGATCTGTGTAGTTGCAGGGCAGACATCGTGGCGCTGCTCTGTTGGCATGCACATAAAGCTCCGGCCCTCCTGCTCCTGCCAAACAGCATAGCAACATGGGACATCAGACACAGTCCGCTCACAAGGTACCAGTCAGACGGAACAGTCTGTACAAGCAACAGAATACGCATGTGACACAGCATATGCAGGTGGGCGTTTCTCCAAGACCTGTTGAACAGATCGTCAGGGTAGTAAAGGGCTCAGCAGCATCGTCTTTCATCAAACTGCATGACAAAGGCAACTTCCCAATGCATCTTAATAGACCCACAGCAGCTGTCCAATCCTGTTGATGGCACGCCACAATGTGACATCCCAAGACAGACAAGTGCATCACATGCACTGGCTTCATCCCTGGTCAAGTCTCATCATCAGACTTCTGATGTAAAGCATTAGCTGAGTGCATTCTTTGGGAAAGCAGCTCACCAGGTGGTTGAGGGTACCAAAGATGGTCTGTCATGAAGTATGGGACTGTTGGGTCCAGATGTGGCAGTAAATGCAGCACATTGTCTATCAAGAACACTGTGTCATCATCTCCGAACAGCATCCATTTGAAGTTATTTGTGCCGATGGTCATGTTGGCAAGGAAGGGGGCCACAGTTGCTCTGAGGTCACCAGCCTTATGCCATTTGGCATCGGACACAACTTGATCTGGGCACACGCCATACACTTCGTTGTGATTGGCGACACCTTCCTGAGCAGCGCAGCAGAGGACTTTTGTGTGAGCAGCCACATTTGCTGTCATGGCTGCTAGCGCACATGAAAGAACACGATGGTGGATGAGCTTGAGCAAAAAATCTTGGCATGCATGGTATGCCAATGCAGCTGCATCTTGACCAGACAGCTGCACTCAAATAGCAACTCATATGTACTTCACTTCCACATTGCTGAGCAGTGTTGCTTTGGTATCAGGCATTGCCATGAAGCAGACAGCCGTAATGTTCCTGTACCCAGTACCTTGAATACAGCAGGAGCAGTAGCTAAGTCAATCTCCTGTTCAAATGCTACATAGGTTCGCACGCCTTGCCTCCAGCCTCTGCTGGCTGTCACCATGGGCATACGGTCTATGCTTGAAGGCATGACAATCAAAAGATCACCCCTGTCTGCTTTTGGTGGGTGCTGCACGACATCAGCAGACTGTGATTCACTTTTGATGGTCACACTTTGGGTAGGTTTGGTGCTTGCTATGTCAGCCAGCTTGATGGGATGTGAATCAGCAAGCTTGCCAGCTTGGGCATGATACTCTTGGCCAAGACTGTCTCGATCAAGAAGGGCAGCTGATTGCTCTTTTGCTGACACGCTTGGCAGACTTGAGGCATCAAGGGTATTATTGCGGTGCATCTTGCTGCCAGTTAGCAGGCCATGCTGTGGCTGCAGGTCTGTAGAGGTGCTGTTACTGGTATGCCTGTGGGCAGGCAATGCAGAGATGTCTGGGCTTCTGCTCCTGTCAGCTGCATCAGGACTGTGCTTGTGATCAGTTCCAGTGCTGAGTGACTTGTCCACAACAGGGCTTGCAGCTGAGCCATGAATGCCCTGCAGGACAGCTGCACGATTAAGATCATCACGCCTCTGCTAGTGCTGCTCATGTAACAATGGATCAGTAACAATGGTGTAGCATTAGGGCAAGACAAACAGTGCAAACATGCTGATCACTGAACGAGCTCGAGGACCGGTCGTGCCGATTTACTGCCGAAGAAGCTGCATAAACCGTGAGGCACGCTGTGCATCAGCAGAAATGGACGAAGCTCACGTTATCAGCAATGCCCTGTGGGTCCAAGTCTGCCTGTGCGTTCCGCGCTCTGCAAATTCCAAGGGACATACGTTACACGAACAGACAGCGTTGGACAGGTCATCATGCAAAATGAAAGCCAGCAACGATGTCGTGCCTCGACAACATTGACAAATGATTGGCTCGCCCCGGCAGCGGCAGACGCGTTGATCTGCTCGTTTGGGTCAACCACAACAGGACAAAAAACGACACAGCTGCCATAATCAAATATAACTGCGTTCTAGACTGTCTGAGAAAGCTCCAGCTACGTGGGAGCATCCGCGGATGCTATCTATACAAGTGCTTGACCAGCGTCGCCAACACCACCTTCCTTGGACAAAGTGATTTGTCCAGATACGTTCCGAAACAGCGCTTCCGTACAACGCGTTGTGCCGCTGATGAATGCTGCCACTTCGTTCATGTGGGCACAGCATACCTTGGGCAATGAGGCGCTCGAGCGCTCACATTGCTTGCTTTCGATGTTTTGCTGCCAAAAATTGGCGTGACGCCCAGCGTACCGTATCGGTAACATCTGCGGTACCACGTCTGTGCATGCGTGCTGACATCCCCTTGTTGGTACCAGAAGTGGCTACCTCGTGTTGTTGCAAGCTGTCAGGTGTTGTTTCACGTATTCTGGGTTTGGTTGCAGCATCAAACAGCATTGGCACGCGCAGTTGCAGAGATTATGGCATCATCAGCTGGGACCTTGCAGGCCCATTCTTGCAGGACTAGCTAGCTGCTGTGCATTGTGCTCCAGTGATCAGATGAGTGTCTTTGCAGAGGCTATCCGAGGATCAGGCAGCATTACTTTTCACAAACCCACGGCCATCAGAAACTTCCACCGTGCCAAGGAGGTCAGCTTCAGCCCTTCATCCATTACACCTCACCGTGACTAATAATCAAACGAATAGCTTGTAATTTGCCCGAGTCGAATGCCGCCAGATGTCCGCATCTTGGCGCGCTTGTCATCATACTTCGCAAAACTCTTGGCAGGATCAAAAGTGACAGCAACGCTCTTGGCAACGATGCAGACGCACTACCGTTGCTGTCGGTCGGAATAAACAGCTGTTTTGGTCGAAGTTTGCGTTGTCCCTCGAAAGTTCAACTACAGGCACTTAGGCACTTAGGCACTTTGTTCAAAGTGAAGATTTGCCAACGCTGTCGCTGCCAGCGGTGCAGCGCACAGCCGCTAGCAGCGCCTTTGCGGTGCAGGCATGCGTTTGCGTCAGGCGCTGAGCCACAGTTTGGGTCTCGTTCTGCTGCTGGTCTCCGTAGTCGACATCGGCAGTGTCAGCGCCTCTTGGGGCGGAGACTGGGGCAAATCGCAAGAATCTCAGCTTGCCTTTGAAGACTTTCACAGCAAGAACCGATCGAATCGCAGGTAGGCCCATGCGGGACGTCGCCCACTGAAGCTCGCCATATTCAAAACAGCTCTGCAGCATCCAGGCAACAAAGCTCCCTTGGAAGCGTCATTTTGCATGCAACAGCTCTAACGGAGCCTCAGACCGTGTTTGCGCCTGACTGTTGCAAATTTTGATCACAGTGAGGCTTTCAAGTATACCAAAGATGATTTGTTGATAGCTATACCTGGACAGACAGAGAGGCTTTCCCTGGTAGAAGCTAGCAGACCATGGCGGCGTGGCGTGAACACATTTGTTGCACTAGAAAAGCCCCTGACAGAAGACAGTGCCCCAGAGGGTTTCTTGGTGTGAACCTCTTTCAAGCACCTCTACCTGCTGCACTGCTTGTTGCTATTCATGGGACTGCAATCTGCCATAGAAGGAGCAGTGTTGCAAGTCATGTGCAGTCAAGCTGCTAGCTTACTGTTGCAGAGCAAGACTGCAGAACACAAAGAACACTTTGGCACATACCAGGACCCTCGGTCAAAAAATGAATGGGAGAAGGCTGGCGATTTGCGGTAAGATCACCACACCCATCTCGCTTTGCACTGGTGTGTGTGTTGCATCCAGTTCATCACTTCAGGCATCCAGTTCATCACTTCAGACCAAGCAATTCCCAGATCCAGATGCATTGAGCTTCACCTGATTATGCTGTCGCTGCAGGGCCTCTATTGCACCTTTCTTGGCTGCTAAAGAGATGGGTTTAGACTCATTCAAGTGGGTTTTGTATGGGGATGACGACACAGTCTTCTTTGTTGATGGGGCACTTGACATGCTGGAAAATCTTGACTACAACATGCCATACCTGCTGTCAGATGACGTGTGGTTTGTTGAGGATGATGGTAAGCATGGCTTTCTGCTTGCGTGTAGAATGCATGCATCCTACCCCTTGCACTCTGCATGCAACCTGGTTCAGGCTGTCTTGTTGCGGCAGATCTATGTTGTCCATCTAGGTGTGTTTTGTGGACTCAGCTCATCGTAAATTCTGTGCACGAAGGAGTCTGTGCAAAAACACACTGATCAAGTTGAATATACTCGAGTCTTGCTGATTGTCACTGCCTGTAGAGCGATCACCTACAACCAGTTGTGACATTTCAACGGGATCAGTCCCTGCCTTGACCTATTTTGTTTCTGCAGCTCAAGGCAAGCAGATCAACACTCACCCCAACAGGCGAGCGCCCAGATGCCTGCCTTGCGGCTACCATGATGAGATCGCAGACACTGGGTACATACCCTGGGGGTCTTTCAAGGCCCCTGAGGGCTGCCCCTGCACCTATGAAACCATCTGCAAGGCTCCAGGCAATGAGGGGTATTTTGGGCAAAACTGTGAATGGCTGAAAGTGCATCCAGGACTGTGGTACTTCATTCATGGAGGTAAGGCTCTTGGGATGAATGTCACGGCGGGGTTTTGTAAGTGCTGATTGACACACACGGATGTAGGCACAATGCCACAAGCCACGTGTCTGTATGCTTTCTTGGGTATGCTATGTACACGGCAAGAGATTGTCATCACATGGGTCTCAGCTTGTGGACTATGGCGCTGTGCAGTCTGCTAATTTGAAAACCTTTCGCTTTGGCTGTACTCATTGAATCTTTACAATTATCGCACCTTAAGCCGACGCCAACTGCAGTGCCTGTGATAGTTGTGAAGTCGACTGCTGTGGGTATGACATCCCAAAGCATTAGGTGCCATCCCAACCAAAGCATGCTGACAAGTGGTCTTGCAGCTGGCTTACCTCAACAGCTTCATTTGAGGCTGCTGATGTGAGATCCGAGCTTCATGTCCAATTTGTTTCTAAGTGTGGTCAGGGTTTGATGCATGTTCACCTGAACGAAGGTGTTTCTATCCTTCAGGTGCTGGAGCTATTATGAGCTTAGGCTTGTTTCGCCTAATCAGTTGGGACCGAGTGGACGGCTACTTCATGCGTGGATCTTTTGCCTCTGGAGGTGACTGTCACCCAAGTGCATGAGGGCAGGTTCCCTGTTACATGACCAAGCCAAAATGCTCTTGATGTGCTTGATGGATGCAGCAAATTGTGCACCAAGTCTGCTGTCATGCCATGTTATAAGCTTTTGCACAGTCCGACGCAGCATTCTAACCTGTTAGTCATGCTTCAACACCTGCCGTCAAAGTAATGCTGGTGTGTTGCAGACTTGCCATTTGTCCTCAGCCACTCTACTGTGCTGTTGCAGACTCTATGCTGACGGTGGCCATCTATGAGATGACAGGCATCCTGCCTACAGATCCTGGGTATGGGTACTACAGAGACCATGTGCAGATGTTTGATCCTGGCTGGAAAGGCTACCAGACAAAGGGCCCAGAAGACTGGAACTTTGATGTCTTTGACAAGGGCAATGACCCCGAGGGTGTCGTGCAGAGGTGTGTGTGTGCAGCTATCACATTCTTAACATGAGTGGCACACCATGTCTTGGTTGACTCGCTGCATCCCAACAATAAGAGCTATGCCTACCTCAGGCACTTGCTTCAGAAGACGCTGAGCATTTCACGCTGCATGACTGGCATAGTACAAAGCAGGTCTGTACTGTATCAGCAGTGGAAGCCCGCTATTTCATACAAGCAAGCTGAAGCTGCTGTCTTGTGGTTGGGTTGTGGGAAGTGCTTAGCATACCTTGCCCAGTAATGGCTTTGTCCCAGCTGTGCCAGCAGAAACCAAATTTAGATTGTATGTGGAGATACCAATGAGGTGCTGTGTCTTCATAGGTTGCAGACAGCTGTGCATGGTGGTGACTGCGACAGTGAATGTGATGATCAGCTGCAGCATCTGGTCAGTGTACATATCAGATCACGGTACTCTCAAGACTATGCTGTGAACGTAAACGATACTGACTTCCGACATGCTGGCCCAGAACACCACAGACCAGCATCCTACATGCACTTTGCGCTTGACAAATGGTACATGAAGTTCCGCAAGGCAAGAGGTCTTGCTACCTACTAAGATGGTGTCTTTACATATGTGCTTTTTACCTCCTATCAGCCTGTTCCAAGACCCCATACTGTGTGGCACGCTGGTCAGAGCACCAAATGTAGCTAGGCTTCATTTTGGTGCTGCACAGGTTGTATTGATCCTTTGAAGTGCTTTGGTCTCATGCCAGTGTCTTTCTGCAGCAATCTGCCTGCTGATATTGTTTTCTGGCAAGCAGGTTTGTATCATTAGGCTTTGCGCCCATTCTTGTGGCTCCTTTGATGCTGTTACTGTTCCCCTGACAACGTCAGGACTTTCTTGTGGAGTTAAGGCTGCAAATAGAACTTGAATGCCCAACGCATGATGTTAGGAGAGCAAACAGGCTCTAAGCAGTGTAGTACACTCGAGAAGTGTTGTGGGCAGGAGGGATGGCAATATGGTAGACGATTAGGCAGAATGTTTCATAATGTAGACACATACCCTAATTAATGGCTCAGCAGCAAGCTGCTTGGTCACAGGATTTTTTTTTCTTAGTGGTATGAATCTGGCATATTTGCTAGGCTGTAATACCGTGGGGCACTTTGCTAGCCTGTACTATCATGGAGCACATCTTATGTATGGTACAAGGACAAATGTCAGGACCGTGTCTATCTGCATGAGTGTAAACGCTTCTGGTACAGGTATGCTGCAAGAAAACCTTGCATCCTAACACAAATTTCCGTGTGTTGTCGCTGCAGCTGATCTCACGTTGAACGTTGAGAAAGTGGCGAGAACCGATTGTCGTCTACCAAGCGGCAGACAGAGACTGCGATTCTTGCTGCAATCAGAGGTCACCTAGTGACAATATGTCAACCGTTTAAGATGCTCGATACTCCGCTGCAGCAAGTTGCGGTCCAACACCGTTCCGCTGTCAACTTTCATGACGAGCCTCCTGCACGACTTTGCCTGCTTGCACTTGTAATCCTGAGCGTACTTGACCATTTGCAACACAACCAACATCGCTTCTGCAACAGCATGCGTGGATTCAGGTTCTCATGATGCTGAAGCAATGCACCCGTGACAGGTTTTAGCGTCAAAACCTAGCGTCAAAATCACGTCGGACAGTCATTCGACCACTGCGCTGTTACGTTGGCAACGCTCTGCAGCTCTCCTGCTGATCTAGGGCTCAGTGCTGGCCACAGGAGTTGAAGTCGTGCACAGGGGAAGCATAACTGCGCAAGCTCCGGCGTCGCGGTCCGCTGCGCGTCAGGCCGGTCTCGCAGGCAACAGTGTCAAGCATCTGCATGCAGCCGTAGCTACCTCAGTCCAATCCAATAGTGCTGTCTGTTGCCATCGCTGTTGTGAACACATTTTCACTTTAGACCGTGCAGTATCATCGCTCGGCTGAACCGATAAAGTGCGCCTGCGGGCTGTGCACACCCGTTGAGCGGCATTTTGCACTAGCGGCAAAGGCCGGGCAAAGGCCGCATTGCCCTCCGGCATGAGGTGTGGCAAAAGGCGCCGGGAGCGTATTTTGCTGCTATGTTTGGTCCATTTGTTCGTTGTTCTCCCTCAGACTTTGGCGCAGTCCGAGGAGGTAGGCTCGAATAATCTGTCTGGGTTGGGCATACTCAGAACTGACTGCGAGCTTCGCGCTTGATGCGCGAATACTCAAAGCATTCACTACTGACTAAACTACAATGGCAAGATCCCGCTCTGAAGCCCTCGTGTTGCGTCAACCACCTGCTGATGTATGTTCAGGGGTCTAGCCAAGGTGGTTCAGCCAGCTCGAGTTGCCATCGCCCTGTCATCGATGAGGATCGTTTGCAGGAGCATGCATGCACGCTTTTCACCAAAGTCTGCATTGACCAGGTCAGGATATTGATTTCCCATCGAATCTATTCTGCGCTCTTGTTGATAAGCATCAAGATGCACAAGTTCACAACTTCCAGCTCACCTGCACAATCAAAGCGCAGCATCTTCAAGAATTGGATTGCACCTTGGCCATAGACTTACACTGTGCATGCACTGACCACATGCATCTGTGCAGGGTCGCTTTGTCATGTTTTCTGATGAAATGAGGCCTGGGCGAACTTTCTGGAGAGACGATGTCTTTGACATCACACAGACAGCTGATGGCCCATTCTATAATGTGCCAGGCTATCTGGACAACTTCAAGGTGTCTTACATGCACCTCTGCTTATACACACGTACTGGTTTGTGTGTAGCCTTATAATCACAAGCCTGACCATAGAAACGCTTGTCTGCACAGGAGCAGGCATGACTGCACGTCCTTTGCTGTGAGCTTCTGCTGCTCTTAAGCACTGCGCATCACCTATGACTTGCATTGTCAATGCAGTGCTTGATGCTACCAGAGCATGACACAAATTTGTACAAAACAGTCACAAAGCAAAGCTTGCCCACCACAAGAGTGTCCTGTCTATAGTACATCATGATGATGATACACCATCATGCTTGTTGTGCAAGTCTGATGTTAACCCCAAGGTTTTGCACAGACTAGCGCGACACTTTGCAATGTGGCGTGACAACGGCACTGTGAATCGCAGTTTTCCATTGTGGCTGATTACCTATATACAAGACTATATTGAGTGTTCATATGACTATCTTGCAGGGCACCAAGAAGGCCTACAGGAAGCCTCATTTCAGGGGCAACTCCAGTGCAGATTTTCACGATGTCCTCCATCCTGACTTTGATGACTGCTCAGTGCCCCTGGTGTGGTGGCCTTGGTGGCCCTTCAACCCTGGCGATTTCTTTCTGTCCTCTTTGGCACCATTCCATGCCATGCTGACGTCAGGAGTGATTGATGAGAACATTCGGTACACTCCAGTGATGGAGGGACTGACCAGCCCTGGCTATTTCCAGTGGTACTTTGACCCCATCACTCATTTCCCGGTAAGGTTTTCGAATGTATATCCAGTGGTAAGCTGACCCCATCACTGATCTCCTGAGGAGCCTGTTGAATGTGCATTGCATTTCAGTGAGCCTTCTGAATGCATATTGAATCGTGTCAGCCATCTCACAGCAGGGCTGAGACAACCTTGTCCATGTGCACAAAAGTTGACACGCAGTACAACATTACAAGACAAGAAGGACTGACAATCGTGAATTGCTGGTACATTTGTTTTTGGGTAACTGACAGCCTGTTCATGTCACTACAGCAGTTTGACCTTGGACCAGCATATGTGGAACTCTACAGCAGCAGCAAATGATGAATTACTGATAGCAATGGCACAAGCAGCATCAGCTGTTGACTTGTCTCCTGTGTGTACTTGTTTGTTATAAAACATGACACATTGAAACATTTTGCGCGGTGCAAATTTCCGGCAGAAGGCTGCAGAAGGCTGCAAGCTCATATACCCTGGCTTTGATCGAACGTTCTATAATCTATAAAGCCAGAGTTGGTGGAACAATGGAACCGGATTTGCTTTGTATACAAAGACGCGAAGCTTTCCTGTTGAGCATGCCTGGATTTGTGCAGTCACAAGGCATTGCATGGCCTCTTCAGCTGATGAAGCTTAAGATGTATGTGCTGATTGCAGATTCAGAGCTTAGAGGAGCTATCAGACAGGACAAATGTAGGTCGGCGGTGCTTTGAGCGCGTGCTGATGTGTAAGCCCTACTCCATCTGGTTCCTCAGCCCCGGCAGGGAGTGGCATGATGGCCTCACATACGGCACCCTTGGACAGGAGGTATGCCTGCTTCCCACCTTAGCAATCACCTGTCTTCTGCATGGGTGTTGTTGGCCCACTTTGAGTGGACAGCATTCCAATACCCTCTGCCTGCTTCTCACCTTGGCAATCACCTGTCTTCTGCATGGATTTTTTTAGCCTACTCTGAAGGGACAGCATTCAATACCCTAGGACAGGAGGTACGCCTGCTTCCCACCTCATTCTACAATCAGACAAACAAGAAGGAGAAGACTAAGATGTCGTTATGCATTCAATAAAGAGAGCTGTACTCCACAATCACCTGTCTGTCTTCTGTGGGGTTGTGTTGGCCTAGTTTGACTGGATTGCATTCCATACCCTCTGCGGCATCTGTAGTCTCACATGTGGCATTTGTCTGCATGAGAGGCATGCCTGTATTGAGACAATCAGCTCTCAAGCACTGTGTGGCATTCAAACGGTATAAGAGAAACTGCACGAGCCGTGTAAAAGAGGAACATGCATCTTGCCACAAGTAGACAGTACTGCTGATGTGATGAGCTCATGAAAGATGGTGAAGCAAGATTGCAAGGAGCAAATTTGTGCAGGTGAAGCTCAGATAAGGTCTGAACGGCCCAGCTGCAACATAATAGTAGATGCCAACTAAGCTCCACGCAGAATGCCGAGCAACGATGCTCTGCATCTTGATACTCACTGGCTGTCACACGTACTGCTTGTTGCAATCTTGTGGTGGCCCACCATACACATGTATCGCTGATTTGTGAGCTATACCAAGCTCTAATCAATCCCGAGACGTCTGTTTTACTTCAGAAATGTCATCCTACACTGGAAATCTAAATAGAGAAACATCTGGGGACAGTAAAAACACGTTTTTACATTGTGGAGATGTTTTAGAGTGCTGACTGGTGCTATATTGACGTATTGATATAGTGACTATATTGAATATTGACTATATTGACTATTTATTGATTTTGCAGATTGTCGACTTCCACAGCTCGCGAGGAAGGCTGACAGAGGTGGAGAAGCCTGACGACCTCTTCAGGATAGCTTTCATAGAGCGCAAGCACAAGCGGCGCATTTTGAACTTTGAGGAGCTGGTGGCTAGCTGCAACTTGTGGCAGCTACCTCAAGGCACTCGCTACAGCCGTGTTGAGTGCTGGGCTATCAACTTGGATGACTCTGAGAAGTATCTGGAAAACTTGAGTCAGCTGCGGTCTGTGGATGCAATGGTGAGTCTGAACTGCAATGCTCTTGTGGGTATTTGGCTGTGAGTGCTGTCAGATTGTTGATGGAATGGTGACTTTGAACTGCGCTTTTTGTTGCCCTGGTAGGTATCTGGCTGTGAGTGCTGTCAGAGTGTGTGATGACACAATTGTATGCATCACACACTCTGACAGCACTCACAGCCAGATATCCACCAAAGGCAACAAAAAGCGCAGTTCAGAGTCAACATCGTGTCTTGGATTGTTGCAAATGCATGAGGCCGCTACCTGAGTGCATGCTGCTGCAGCAGTCAACAAATCAAGTTGGATTGATGGAGGACAGGCAGGCTGCATGCTTGCAGCTTGCCATGTTGGCTGTACATCAGCATGTGCACTTCTGATTTAGCCGTGATTGGCCCAGTGTACATGGCATACCCCGATGGTTGCCAGCAGGAATGTAAACTGTTGCCAAGACTAAGGCCCTACCCCGTGAAGGGGCATGCACTCTTGTGGTCAGCATGTACAATCTTGTGGTCAGCATGTACAATTTTGTGGTCAGCATGGACAAAATTGTGGTCAGCATGTACAACCTTGTGGTCAGCATGTACAATCTTGGCTGCAGGTGGGCATGCACGGGGCTGGCTTGATCAACCACAACTTCATGAGACCCAACACCAGCTTCATTGAGATCCTGCCGTGCCTCTTTGGCGGGGAATGGCATGACTACTCCTTCCAGGTTCCCTCCAAGAAGCAGAACATTGTCTTTGCTTGGAAGATCCAGGCATACAACCCTGTGCACTGTCATCCTTCCCGCCTAGAAAGCCACACCTACAGGCCAGGTATGCTCAATGCATTTCTTGTCACTGCCATGTGAGAAGGCTCCACTGCTAGTCTTGTGCTGGCGCTTCTTAGAGAGTAGCATTGTAAGTAAGGAGACGATGCAAGCTGCTTTGTTGCGTCAATTTACGGACTTGGCAATGTCTTGCTGATGCATCCCACATGCAGCACAGCGCAGCATCAGGTGTGCTGGGTCTCTTTGTCACAAAGTGTTCAAGGCTGTGAGTCTGCATGTTATCCCCAAGCTTGTTATGCCCTGACATGTTCATCATGTACCTAGCTCTTCATGACGTCATTGCCATTATGTTGTACTACTACTACTTATAACAATAAGGTCAACATCATTAATATTATTACCATTTATCTCTGTTATTGTTATTGTTATTGTCATTGTTATTGTAATGGTTGTCACTCTTGCTAGTATCATCATTATTGTTGTTAATATTGCTATCATTATTATGTTGCAGATCTGTCCACTGAGGAGTGGGTGACTGGTTCGCTGAAGCGTGACCAGGACTTGACGGTGGACCTGTACCAGTTAGGTATCATGCTGGGCCGCATTGCCTCCATGGGTGGTGACAGAGATCAGTATCAGCAGAAAGCATGGCATGACCCAGACTACCTGTACGGTGCTCAGTAGAGCCAATCAGCCTATCACCTTCAACACACATGTTGGCTTTGACTAATTCTACATCATGAAGGCAGATACATGATAGGATTAGCAGCTGATACATTTGGAAGACAGTTGGGGGTGTATCTGAGGAAGCTCTGTTGCAAACAAGATAGTATCCTTACGCATCTTGCTGTGGACCCATGGTAGAACAGAAAGAGATAATTCAGTTGAAAAGGGAGTTGAGGATGTGCTAGATGGGATGACTGTTGGCTTTATTGGCTTGATGCATCAGACGACCAAGGCAGACAATGCTACAAACTGTCAAATTTCAGCTCAAGTTTGACTGTAGGCAGACAAAGCACAGCTGACAAAATTGTATTCAATAGCTTAATAACAGTTTGCTGTTCACTCTGCTGGCTGAGCACATAGCTCTGACCATTTGCTGAAGACATTCATCACCTGCTTTCCTCTGTGGTTAGAAACCCTGTAGGCAATAGTCCAAGTCATGGTGTCATGACCAAAAGCCTAAAGGCTTTTTTGGTTTTGATATCACTGTGTGACCATGATTCATGCTAGTCTGAATTTAGGTACCTCTTTTACGCACTCACACACTAAGGATACCCAATAGATAAGGTTCTCACTGCTGCTTTTGTTTTTTGCTGGATCATGCTGTCCGGCTGCACTGCTGTATTGCTGTGATGCAGCCCTGCATGCTTTATCATTAACACTCAGTTGTTAATGTTCATGCGTGGTGATGACGCTCTTTACCAACATGCGAAGTAATATAATTGTTGACTGCTAAGCCTCATCTTGTGGTGTGCCTTTAGTTGCTGATTATGCACATGTGTGGGGGTACATGCATCCGTGAGGGACGTCGCGTTCAGGATGCTGAAACTCGAAACAATTCTGCCATTCTCACGCAGATGCCTTTCACGCTATTAGTCTGTGCCAACGACACATGTCATACAGGGTTTGCTCAGACATTACAATGCTGAATTACATCATGTCTTTGGAGCAGCAACCGATACATATACTCCACCATCCTCAAAGTCTTGCTCGTCAGGGTCAGCTGTCAAAACAGCTGTCTGCGCATGCATGCAACGAAGCTGCTGAAGCAGGACTGCAAGGGCAGCATCACAGTACACTTCACATACTCTGCCCTTACTTGTCTAGTGTACATAGAGAAAACTGCAACCCCATAGGTTGCTTAGTGCAGCACATAAAGTACACTTGATGCATTTCTGTTCAGAGAATGGAAGAGCTGGGATACATGTGAATAGCTCATGGGATGCCCACGTGACACTCATGAGACTCAAAATTCCTATAAGCTGCAACTTGTTCTTCCTGCAAGAACAAAGCAGTGACACATCACTTGCATGTGGCCAGCAGCTGCAGCATATGCAAGCAGGAATATCTGCTACTCCAGTTTATGCTGCTATAACTCTCATGCCAGAACGCGGAAAAAAGCATTTCCCCAAATGTCAGCATCAGGTCAAAACGTGGTCCTGCAGACAAAATGTATACTCATGTTCAAAAGGACAATTGGCATGAAGATGGATAAGTAGCAAAATTGAGGTATCGCTGACACAGACTGCCAATGCATCAATTTAACACAGTATGGCACTGCCACAGCACAATGATGAGAAGGCAGATACTGCACACAAAGGCCTGCCACCTACCTGCAGAGTCACCTTTTAACATCTGTGCCTACACTTTGCTCAGGAAGACTGTCATCAGATCCATTTGTACCCTCAATGGGCACCTCATCTTCAGCTGCAGTTGCCTGTCCAGTGTCATCACTGCTGCCAGCTTTGCTGTTGGACTCTGAATCAGCTGTCAGCTGAAGTTGCACTTCTGCTTCTTCAGCAGGGCATTGTCCATGCTGGGAGTCTGGATTGTCCTCATAGGGATCAGCATAGGGATCAGCATAATGATCAGGGTCATCATGGAGCAGTAGGTTGGAATCTGATGCGCATGACTGTGCATCTGAAGCCTGGTAGGTGCCTGGGTACTCATACTGCATGCGTGCGTTGGGAATGTACCTGCCCAGCAGCGACAGCCACACCTTTGCTTCTCAAATAAGATCAGTTGCAATGCAACGGTATGAAGTTTGCTGATTGCTCAAGCTGCACAAGCAGGCCCTCTGGCAACAATTGACACAAGCATTATGCGGAAAAGAGATCACAGGCAGTTTGCACGGCTGATCCTCAGCCAAAACAGCTTAGATATGCAGGACCTGCATGGGCCAATTTAGCAAGAACAGGCAGTAATACTCTTTACATGACGCATGAACACAGGCATATGGCCACAAGGCTGAATGCTGGGGTTGATGGCTACCTGCCAAGCTCAGAGCTGTACTCTGTGAAGTAACTCATGATAGCACGATGCACAACTCGCTGATCCTGCAAGACCTCAACATTCTCCTGCACAAATTGACAGAAGAGCGCAGTAAGCTTGCTGGGAAGCAGTTTACATCAAAGCTAGGTAGCAATATACATGAAGAAGGATGCTGCAGGTGGCCTGCAGGAGCGCATGTGCATGTGAGTATGTGTGTGTGTGTGTTCATGACAAGTCGTCCAGACTCCTCACCTGAGCCACATACTTGCTGGTGCGGCCTCCATGGAAAAGCCTGACACAGTCATGCTCATCTGGCAGCACACTGTAGAAAGGCTGCTCATGCTTCACCTGCAGCTCCTTTGCCCATGCAGGTGGCCTGTACCAACAACACGCAGTGCTTAGCTGAACGCAAGGAGCATAGACTGAAATATGGCACATGCTGATTGCAGCTGTTTACACAGCGAATAAAGCTGATGTGCATGCACAAAGGGGCCATTGCAAGCCATGTGCTTGTTTGGTGCATGTGAGCAGCGCAATTTGCTTCGGCAGAAAGCCAAAGAGCACCAGCAACAGGATACAATCTTGCTGATGTATGGTGTGATCAATATTCAACAGATGCTGCATGGTGACGTGCAGCTGCATGTTGCATACCTGTCACACTGTTTGTCCCATGCATAGATCACCCCTTTGTAACCGTGCTTCTTGTGTCTGAAGACAGTGCCTACACTTCCAAGCAAGTCATGTCAGCCACGCACGGCAGCATAGCTTGGTAGTGTGCAAGGGATTGATCCTTACCCACAGGGAACAGCGCGGCCCCAGGGTCCAAGTGCTCTGATCGTGCTGTTTGCAGATATCTCAGGGCTTGCGCATATTCAGTGTTGAGCAGCTGAAGTGCCTGTAGCAGGCAATGTGCACTTGTGTCACAGTAGGCAATGGAATCTGCCAGCAAATTATAGCTCATTTGCGACAAAAAAGCTTACACGAAAGCCTTTGTCTATCAACAATCCCTTGTGCTCGTCTTGGGACAGGTGCTGCCCCTGCAGAGCATGCTAATATTGACACAAACTTCGAGTGCCAGATACATAATTTGCAGCAGCCATCTTGAACCAGAGCACATCAGCTACTCGCGAACCGTACCAGTAAAGCAGCAGATCCAGAGTCATGCTGTCGAAATCCCCACTGAGCAAGGTCGCGAATGCTGCTCACATCGCCATGGTGTTGCTTGCGAAAGCCAGGCAGAACTTCGTCTACATGGCTGGGTCGAAGCTCTAAAGGAACGGAGCTTAGCGCTTTGTTCCAGCGCAGCATGCAACGGTACAGCAGCGTTACAACAGCCCTATCGCCTGACATCTTATCGGTTTGTGCCGACCTATGTCTCTTGCAAACACATGCTGAACACACTGTACGAAATCACAAGATTATGTGAGACATGCACATCGTCAGCGATTGTCGCTTTGGAACAGAAGCTCCGCAGGATTGGGGTGTCACATGTTGGCAGCTGGACATGCATGTGTCAGCATTCAGATTGCTAACTTCTACTGCGCGGCTCTGGGAAGGCACCGCACCACTCCAGAAGAGTCTGCGTCGCCAGCCTACGCCTCAAAGATGTCTGACCGCATAGCCGTCGTCAGGTCCATGCAGATTAACTTGTTGTGCTCCAGCTGCTTGTGAATAAATTGCCTCAAGGCATTGAAAGTCAAGCTACCAAGTCTGCATCCTCATGGAGCGGACAGGACACCAGCAGCAAACCTGTGTAGTTCCTTTTGCAGCAGGAAAAGTTGCTGACACAGTGTTGGAGGCTTTCAGGCGGCTTCCAAAGACTGGCAAGCCGCAGGTTCACGAGCACACTGTTCTAGCAGGTACTCACAATAACATGCTTGTCTTTGCCATGCTCTGTCAACCTGACTCATAGCTGTACTTTCAGGCTTTGTGGTCACATCACCTTGGCTGAACCCAGAGGAGTGCCAAGTTGTTGCCATGGGCACTGGTACCAAATGTCTCAGTGCCCAAAAGAGGTCAAGCCAGGTGATCCATCCAATCATCCCATGGTGCTGACTGTCCTGCAGCTTGTGATATTGCACTGTTGTCTTGACCAGCAAGAAAACCAATCTACTCAGGTGGACAGTGCAGGGTGACCTGGTCAATGACTCTCATGCTGAAATCATTGCAAGACGGGCCTTGCTACTTTGGCTATATGCAGAGATCCAGGCTGCAGTATCACAGGTAATGGACTTCACTTGAAATCAAGTTTGACACTGCATGCTGCAGATGGCAGCCAGCAGCAAAACAGGACTGCAATAAGTGCCTCTGTTCTGATTTGTGTAATATGTAGCCTGTACATATTGTGCATTGCTGGAGTATGACCCTGCTGAGCTTTTGGCAAATGCAATGTGCATGTGTATGGCATTTGAGTCCGCTCATGCTTATGGAGTAAATTGCTGCGCAGCTGCTTTATGGAGGTTTTGGTCTTTAGGGTGAACTGGAGGCTGCTGATGGAGGAACCTGCAATAGAAGGAACAGTCTTGCAAGCATCTTCACTTTGACAAGCAGCGGCCGCTTTGAGCTACACAAAGGGGTGCAACTGCACATGTTCATCAGCCAGCCTCCATGTGGAGATGCCTGTATCTTTGAGTCATCAGCAGCAGCTGGGAGCCACATCAGCACCACTGCTGGCGTTTCTGCCGACATTCAACCAGTTACATGCGACACCTGCCAGAGCACAGGCATTGAGCAACCTGAGCAGTGTAGTACAAGCCTCATAGGCAACATTTGCCAGCTGCATTCGCCAACCAGCATCAGCAACAGTATTTTAGAAGCTGACAGCACAAGCCTGTCATCACTGTCAGCAAGACCAGAGATAGGCATTGTCAGCTCAACATGTGTCTCAACACAGAATGCTGTCAGAGCTGAGCCCTTTGACACCAGCGACGCAAAGCCACAGGCCTATGCTGCAGCTGTAGGCCAGTGTGCTACCACCCACCAGCCAGACATGCCAGTATGTGCTGCTGAGCAGGACAAACAGACTTCACAAGCAGCATGTGAGGTTGAGCAAGGTCATCAGATTCATGACCAGCAGCAAGGTCAGCAGATTTATGACCAGCAACAAGGTCAGCAGATTCATGACCAGCAGCAAGGTCATCAGATTCATGACCAGCAGCAGAGACAGCAGATTCATGGCCAGCAGCAAGGTCATCAGATTCAATCCCAGCAACAAGGTCAGCAGATTCATGACCAGCAGCAAGGTCAGCACATTCATGACCAGCAGCAAGGTCAGCAGATTCATGACCAGCAGCAAGGTCAGCAGATTCATGACCAGCAGCAAGTTGATCAGATTGATGAGCAGCAGCAGAGACAGCAGATTGGCATCCTGCGCAAGAAGCCAGGGCGAGGTGAGCCTACTCTGTCGATGAGCTGCAGTGACAAGCTAGCCAGGTGGGGCCTGCTGGGAGTGCAGGTATCCCCGGCATCACACTGGCCTACCTTTACAAACACTTTGTGATGATATATCATGTCCGTTGTGTGTTTTTGCATGTTGTTTGTCTGGATGATGAAGCTTGTGTTGATAAGTAGACAAAAGATGCTACTGCCTGTTGCAACGGTAGGAATTTACGGCTTGTTGGATTATGTGTCTGCCTGCGTTGCTACATGCCTCTTGCGGTAGACAGAGGCATTCTGCATCACTACAAGCCTTATCATGCATACCCCTCTAGTTCTCTGCACACAGTTGAAGCCTCCGGGCCTTTTATGCAATATCTTGGTTCTGGATGTCAGGTCACTGCAGTACTTGACATAGCTGATCTGCATTGTTTTGGGAGTTGCAGGGGCTGCATGATCAGCTTATAGTCAAACAGATTGCATTGAAAATCGCGCAATCATTGATTTGCTCCTTTCATTCTCCATACAAAGAAGATAGGGTCCCTGGCTGATGTGCACAACATCCTGCAGGGAGCCCTGCTCATGACATTCTTGGAGAAGCCACTGTATATAAGCTCGCTGGCTGTACTGTGCAATCTTCCATTTTCAGCTGGGAACATGGTTCCACAGATGGACAAGCATTCAAGCAGCAGCAGCCAACAGACAAAGCATAGTGAATTAAGATCAGCTTTGTACAGAGCTGTTGCAGGTATTTCAAAGGCTGGATGTCCTGCATCAGTGTGCAATAGGAACATGCTTGATCAGTGAAAATGCTTACAGTAATGTCCATGTAGTCATGTATCTGCATGCACAGTATCATGCTGTTGATGCTTTTACAAGGCAGCTTCTGTACAAGCAGAGGTTTGACACACCAACGGTTGCTGTTCTGTGCTTCTGCTCTGTTGCAAGCTGTACCCACTTTGTTTGTATTGACAAGTCGCATCACATGGCATGGTTCCTCAGACAACATGCAGCACACGCGTCTTACAAGTGTCTGAGGTTGCCTCTGCAAAGCCAGTTTTAGACAGCGCATTAAAATACTTAATTTAAACAGCTGTTGTGTATGCAGGGCGCACAGAGCATCTTGCCCAGCAGCTGCAGGCCCCCTTTGAGTGGCAGCCCATGTCTGTGCATGTAGTGGACCCCCCTGCTCACCTTGCAACCTTGGGCCTGGTCCCCATACACAACAAGTCTGCTTCAGGTGCACTGCTGTACCAGAGTTACATAGATCCAGTAATGATTAGCGTTGGAACATCAGAAACTGGACTTTTGCCTGCTTAAAAACAAGAGTTGCAATCCTTCCAGGAGAGTCCTGGGTTTGGATAACACACGTTACAGTTACTGTCATTCTGCCTTGCACTGCTGCATCCTGGTTGCATGTTTGCCCTCGGTGACCTATGTAAATATGTCACTTATATGACACATATAGTACCTGTGTGTGTGTGAGAAGGTTGGCTGGCAATGCAGCATATGGTATGCCATGGCGTGATGTGCAATGGTACGCAGTCTACCATGGTATGCTGTACAATCAAGCAGTTTCATAAATACCACAGAGAGCACCGTCAGAATTCACAGTTTTGACAAAGCCAAACTGCCTGTTGCTGGCAAGTGACCATTGCTGTATGCTAAATCACCAACTGAGTCAGTACAGGTCACAACGTTGGCCACACTTGGAAGTTGTTGCAGGCGCTCCATTCCTCACGCAGGCAACCAGAAGCTGCAGTGACAGCGTGTAATTTTGTAAGCATGTAGTCTGTGTTTGCATCATGACTGATCTTAAAACATCGAGGCAGCATACCCAGTCTCTTCTACACTTGTCTATATGAGTGTGCTGTTCAGCTGAAGGACTTCAATTAAGGGTACATCGCATCAAATTCACTGTGGACTGAAAGGTTGACAGCTTTGCAGGGGTTTCCATAAACTGGGTTGGTGGGCACAGTGTGAGCTGGGTCCAGAATCAGGAACAGCAATGTGGGGGTACTACTCAGGTCACACTGGCTGCTAGCGGCAGGAAGGCTGGCACCAACAAGCACGTGAGTGTCAATGACTCCCTCCTGCACTGTGCCTTTCAAAGGTTTCATTGTCAGTATGTGGTATTCAATGTGCCTGATTTGACCTTTTGAGCCTCATTTGCCAGCAGCTGCCCTGTTAGTGGTGCTTTGTTGCGTCATTCATGCACACATATCAGCACAGGATTTGCAGGAGCACTCAAGTAAGCAGCATCATCTGCTCAAACTACATATGCATTCACCCTGGCACACAGGTAGCAACAGCAATGCACCCAGCAGTTTTGCTACGATTTTTCTGTTCCCCTCCCCTCCTTTTCCCATTCCCTGAGCCCTACCTCCTTGCTGTCACATGCTTATGCATCACTTGGTTTCGATATTCATCAGGAAATGCAAATGCATAGTTGCAGAATCACAACATGCAAGTTTCCCTGGCTTACCTGCAGACATCCGCCTGGTCCAATCAGAAGACAGCATCTCGGCTTTGCAAAGCCGCACTGCTGTTGCAATACCATCAGTTGACTGCTAGTGTGGCACAGCTTTGGCCAGCACACTGTGCACAACCGCTGGAACTTTCACCAGCTTGTTCATGTGAGCAGCAACAGCGGGCGACTAGTCAATGCACTGAAGGGTTACACTATACTGCAGCAACTGCAGCTGGTGCATACCTCAAATCAGCTGCAACAACAGGCAGCTACCGGCAATGCAAGGAGGGCAGTCAGGAGTATGCAAAACAATGGCAGGATCTGCAGACTCAACATTTCTTTGTATTGTGGAAGCAGAAGCCAACTAGTTTTTGAATGTTGGTATAATTATATGAGTTTATGCCTTAAAAGCAGACATTGTCTTGGCTAGGCCTGCTTTGCTGAGCTGCAAGGCTTAGATTTGGAAGATCATATCCATGCATCATGTGACATTATCATCATGGATGATCCTCATCTTGTGTACCCTCGTGCATGATGAACTGATCATGTGCCATGACAGATGTCTTGTTGCTTGATAGTCTTTGATCCAAATCATGTCTTGAGCCAGGTTCATCATCAACGTACCAAATGCATAGACGCTTTGTTGACAGCCTTTGTCTGCCCTGTGCACATACCACTACTAATTTAAAATTGTGCAATGCTCTGCGCTGGCGCTTTGGTACGCAAGTCAGACTCATCTACATAGACATGTAAGCAGATCTAGATATAGCTCATCAAGACAAGCATGTCGCTCATAAACTCCTCTGAATAGAAGTGCACTATTTTGCCAGCTGCATTGTGCCATTTTGCCCTGCAACCTGTTTCCACTGCGCACTGAAAGAGTAACTCTCCCAACCAGCTGTCTATTTGCATATGCTATGGAGGACAGCACTCTTTCTGAGGACTGGTTGACAGTGACCGGTGAGGCCATAATGTCACGATTTCTTCTGCCTCTTTGTGTCTCTGCAGGTAAAACAACACGCCCACTAAATGCAGCTGTAGAACAAGAGGATACACACACACACACACACACACAGACACAGACACGCGCGCGCATGCATGCATGCATGCAGACACACGCACACACACATCAGGCATACAGTCCAAAGCAAACCACTGCTCAGCATGTTGCCGGCTGTTTCTTACCCTTGAGCTTCATCACTCTCTGCTGCAGATGCGGGCAGTTTGCGCATGAACATGCGCATAGAAGGTTGTGACCGATCATTGAACTGCTTCATGCGTGCTGAGGACAGGGCGCATGGAGCGTGCCCTTTGAGTGGTGGTTCCAGTCCCTTCAGCTCTGAACAACACAACACCACAGATGAGGGTCTGCATATGTGCAACCCTTGTTGCGCAGGTGGGTTGTCGTTGTGATTACGGCCAGCTCATGCTGACAGCAGAGACAAAACTCAGACACATTATGATCAAGCATTATAATCAAGCAGCTCAGTGGAGTTTCATATAGGCTGAGGCCAGCCATGTAGCACCTATGTAGCAGAGCAAGCAAAAAATGTTGTACAAGGCTTGGAACAGCTTATGAAGCAGCATTAAGCTCACCTAAAATAAGCGCAGCATGGTCGCTCCATTTTGGAGGCAGAGACAGGATTTCACAAGAGACAACATGCTCCAATAAGCCTGATGAGCACAGGGCGTAATCAATTCTGACACCCTGCAAGCATTCAGCATCAATTCAAGCTTCCAATGTCTCAAAGCCGCAAATCTCAGCATGCATGGCCCATGTACACCTTAGGGCTTCCAATGTATGAAGGAGGTGCATACTAGCAACCCAACTGGACCTTGTCAAACTATATCAGGTGTCAGGATGCTTTGCTGTTTGGTTTTTGCTGTCTGTGCTAAGGGGTATCGTTGATATAAACGCACAGCACAGGAATGGCATAACAATCTACAGGTGCTGGGACAGACTGCTACCTCATTGAATGCACGCGCACTTGTTTTCTCATCCCACACAGTGAAGGTATTGACGCTGTCTGGGTGCAGCTTCCTCCAGACATCTGTGAATTCTGTAAGAATGGAGTCAAAGAGCTCCTTCTCATGCTTGGGGTACATGGCTTCCCTGTCTAGCTTGCCGTGCACATCCTGCTGTGTTGCTGCTATGTTGAAGTCTCCAACAATCAGTACCTGGAGCATCACAGGCATACATACCTGATGTACTTGATCGGCTTGAAAGCAGTGTCAGGGGGCGCCTTACTTGAGTGTGCATTGACAACTAGAGGGCAAGCTTAACTGCGCATGCGCAACAAGACATGTCTTTGTATTGCTGCATGCAAATGCAGATTTGTCAAGCATCATGCCCTCACCTAAACATGCTTGATTTCAAAGAACAAAACATGCAGCTGCCTGTTGTGTTCACAATTAAGCAGCCATTGGTGAGCAAGTTGGTGAAATCACCTGGCGGCCTGCATCTTGCAATGACACAGCTTTTGTCTTGAGAGCTTCCAAGAATTTGTATTTGTAGGCTGCTCGAGGCCTCTCAGGGGAGGGACCCGCGTTGGGAACATACACATTGATCAGGACAAAAGACCCATGGTCTGTCAACACTACCCTGCAGCCACTTTCAAGCACTGTGACATCATGACCGACCGTACATCAGGTGTGCACGTTAAAAGTGCATGTTGAAAGGCATAGTTGCCTTTCAGGCATGATGTCTGGCTACACTGACACATGCGCTTCATAGTGTCAACAAGCAAGATTGATTTCAGGACATACCTGCCCTCTCTGTCAATGTCATCATCACCACATCCCAGGCAGTCTACTTCGGCATTGATAGGGGACCATTCTGTGCTTGCATAGTTGACAGTCCCTGCAGTAACTCACTGGTGATGTACAAGCATGGCAAGAAGCACATCTGGAGGCAGCTTATCCGCGCTTTGACCATACCACTATAGCCCTTCTTCTCTCGTGAAATTGCCCACACTGACTCGAATCCATCTACGCATGCAATGCCTCTTGTAAGCTTTTCAGCAGACAGCAGCTTGGTCTCCTATAGAAATAAATACAAAATGAACAGAAAATATCCGTGAGGTTCAGACATGTCGGTCAGTGTGCATCAGTAACATGTATGCAGGAAGAACATGGATCCTGAAGCCACCTGAAAGCAAGCAATATCGATGTTGTGTTCTTGGAGGAAGCCTTTGAAACCCCCATGAGCGTGAACGAAGTTACGAACTGTAGGCACCTGTAAACGGCAAACAATGTATTTGCATCGTGAGTCATTTCGGGACACTTTGCTGCAAGTCATCCATGAATCTGCCCGAAGCAAAAGTGCAACAGGCGCACCAAAGCATTGATGTTCCAGATCAAAATACGCATATGTGGATCAAGCTGAAACTACAGTCCCGTCAACCTGGTGGACATGCTGCATTACTTTGTGCCCCGTCGAGCAATAGTATGTATGCACGCAGGCTCGCTTCGCTTGTGCGATCCTCAGCTCTGTTCCTCAAGACCTGCTCTGAACCTCAAGAGAAGAAGCTCTGGAAGAAGCTACAAGTATTTACGAAAGTATACATACCGTAACACCATGCTCGCCTCAAGAGATCCTGAGGCTATTCCTGCACCTGTACACCCGCTCTCGTCCCTAGATTGTCTCTCTGCGCTAAACTTGGTGAATCGGGGACGGCCGTGGACTGCCGACTTGGTGTGCGAAGTCAAGAGGAGTCACGTAAGCCCTTGGTGCTGTGACTGACTTGCAAGTGTGCTATGTTGAACAAACTTGTATGCAATGCTCACGCCAGTGTCAGGCATCCTGTTGTTGCAGTGCTTCTGAGCCTTCTCCTCCCACAGCAGATGCACTGCAGACAGTGGTGGCCTGCAGCTGAGAGTGTAAAAAAGCAGAGCACTATTGACGCCTCACAGCAGGCTTCATGCACTGCCACAAAGACTGCCTGTGCACGCCTGCATGTTGCTGCAGCGCAAGGCCAGCAAACAGCAGAGGTGAAAGGCAAGCAGCCAGCGTCAGATTTGGAAGGTCCAGACAGCACTGACCAACAAGGTCTGCTTAAGCGTCAGTCTGCTCAGCACAGTGATGAGAGCCTGGACTGGCAGACACAGCTGCTCCAGACGCTGTTGCCAAAGTGTCACATATCAGCTGTTCAGCAACAATCAGTAGCGTCAAGACAGAGTGACAGCACAGCCTGCAGAAGCGCAAGGCTTGCACCCGACTTACACAGCCAGATGCTGCTTTCAAAAGCTCCACGGTCTTCCAATCCTCCTCTTCTGTATGCTGGCATCTTCCTAGACCCCTTGAGCACAGCCCGGCTGCTGTCATTTGCATCCCCAAAGCACAGCCAGCTTAGTGCAGACCACCTGACCATGATATACAGGCCCTCTCAGGACTTCTTGAGTGGCCTGACATTGGGCCTTGTGGTTGACTTGCAAGTGTTGGGCAAAGTAGAAGACTCAGCCTTACAGGTAAGATTGTTGGCCTAGGCATGCAAAATGTGCAACACAGACTCATACTCACTGATGTGTGCATTGCTCATGCCCTGAAGTATTGGTTGACTTTGTTCACTTCCATTATGATTGCTACTGTTGAATGCTTCAACAAGGCCTGCCTCAACACCTAGATACTCACTGACTTTAGCTACGTTTGCACTCTACCCCTCTGTCATGTTGCTGAAGTTTGGATGTTGCTTCTCAGCACCACAAAGCCGTCTTCTGGTTAGGGACCAGGCGCCAGCAATCACTCCTGTGTTGACCAGCTGTTGGCATTGAAATGCAGGCAGTGGCAGTGCAGTGTCCAGGATGGGTGACGAAATTCTTGCAGCGTCCTGCCCATGTGACTGTGTCCACAGCTGAAGGGGTGAAACCCAAAACAGCTGGTGACTTGCTGCAAAAGGTGCAGCAGGGTCATATCTACGGTGTCGAATACACAAGATGCACAGAGGATATCACGTAAGGATGTTGCTTTGACCTTTTGTGCGCTGGAGCCTGTTTCTATTGTTGAGAAAAACGCTGTCTTCACTGGCTTGGCAAGGCATGACTCAGAAGTTTTGTCATCGTTGCCCTCCCAGCTTTTGTGCTACAATGTATTGCAAAAGTTGCAGTCACTGTTCCTAGACCCTACGCTTGAAGCTTTGCTGGTTGTGCACTGCCCATTGCACTGCCTGTTGACATGTGTATATCCTCTGTTACTGTGTAACTGAGTATATCCTCTGTCACTGCTGTAGGCTGACTGGCCGAGTTGGCGTTAAGCTGTCCAATGGAAGCATTGCATACTCAGCACAGCAAGTGACAGCAGGCTCTGCGTCTCCCAAACCTGCTTTTTCTTCTAGGTCCCTCAGCAGCTCAGCTCGCCGGCAGTCACCTAAACAGGCTGCCAAACCTTCTTGTGATGATCAGACCCGTCGCCTACGGGCAGCCTCTCAGCCTCAATCTCAGGCTCCAGTCGGCGTTCTTTCCAGGCTCTCTGGTCCAGTCAGCAGAGCTGCACCCCAAAGGCTGTTGCCAGGTGCAGAACTAAGCACAGACCATTTGCACCGGCTTCAGACTGAGCCTTTGTCAAAGCCTATCAAGTCCTCTGTACCATATGTACAGTATGAAGAGCAAGATGAGGATGATGCTCTGGATGCTTTGCAAGAGCTCGATGCCTTGCTCACGCCAGCTTCCTTGACCCGATGCAAAGCACCTAGTGTCAGTGTCGGCTCACCTTCCTCTGTATTGAGAGACACCATGAAGTATCAGCACAGCCCAACTGCCATAAGGTCTGCTACACGTGCACATACAAGCACCACAGACAGGGACAGAGTGTATTCACCCTTGTAGAATCGTGCTGTTGCACCCACCTCTGCATCATACAGTGCAGTTCAAGGTCTCTGGACGGCCGACAGAGATGAGCGGCACAGCGCTTCAAAATCAGCGCACAGTCTTTGGACTGCAGGCAAAGATCAGCAGTGTTCACGGACTGGAAGGTCCTCACCAGTGCCTGTACGCATTCTCAAGCGTCCAAACATTGCCACAGGCCCTTGCTCACCTGATGCGATCAGTCCACCATTGGCCGGGCCATCAGCCCAGACCTTGTCAAGGACTGGCAACAGTGGACAGTTTGCTGCTGATCTTACTACACCTTCGGATTTGCTTTCAGATGCCCCTCGTGAGCTTCAGTCTACAGTCAGTACAGCTGCACTCGGCACAGCTGGGGCCAGTGCAGATACCACAGTCCAGTCAAGCAGCACCAGCCTGGTCAATGAGCGCCTCGGGTCCCAGTCAGTGCTCAAATTCCTACAGCGTCAGCAACAGGAACAGAGCAGCTTGTCTATTGTACCATCAGACAACAGCAAATCAACAGAACATGCTGAGCTGCGCAGTGAAATCAAGAGTATGCCAGTAGTGAGAGCAGCGGCGGCAGTAGCAGCAGCAGCAGCAGCTTCCAAATCTGAGCAGGCTGTTGCACGTAGCTCTGACAGCAGCACATCAAATGCTAGCAGTCAGTCTGCTGCTACTGCCCATGCAGTGTCTGGTGTTGTCCCACCATGTAGCAGCAGTCCTGTAGATGATCTTGTGCTAGAGTTACAGGTGCAGCACCTCATGGACAAGGTGCCCAATTTAGCACCTGCAATGGCTGGCTTTGCCATCGAGGTATGCCTGAATCCTTATACATGTTGCTCACCCGTGGCTTGTTTTGGCTGCTGTCAATTTGCGTAAGGTGATGCATTCAGCAGTATCGTCACTCCACAAATTGCAAGTGACAGCAGCATTCAGACTGACTGAGTTACAATAAGCTGTATGCATTGCTCTTTGATGATGTGCTGTCACTGAAACATTTTCAAAGTGGAGGTCCATGTGCACCTGTGGCTAACTTTGCTACAATAACATTGCTGCCTGTTACACAGGCGTGCCAGGGCAACATTGAGCAGGCGACCTCTCTGCTCCAGCAGCACATGCCATCGCTGACACAGACTGCACCAGAGTCGTCACCAAGCCCAGATGCAGTCCACCTGCCTTCAGCTGTAGCCCAGCCTCCTTCGACAGTTGACCTGGAGCGCAATGGACAAATTGGCCAGGGGGCAGCTTTGCCAGAAAACAGCAGCCACAGCAGTAGGAAGCAGGTGCTCTTGCCAGCAGGAGCAACCAGTCACAGAGTGTCTCACCAAGCCACACATGTGCCAGTCAGTAGGTCCAGCAGCACCAGCCCACCGTCTGTACAGCATCACAGAGTGCCTGGGCAGTCAGCGCACACCTACAGTACTGGCTCATCCGACAGAGAAGCAGACTTCTATGACATAAGTCAGCATGTTGGTGCAAGTGGGTTCAGCACTGCTCATTTGCTAGATGGGGTGCTGCTGACCGATGATCCTGTGGCTGCTGCTTTTGATGAGGCCAGGAAGGTTGTTGAAGAGAGGAATAGGATAAAGGTTCTGGCTGATCAAGAGAGACAAGCATTAGGCTTGCATTCACAGGCCAGAGATACCTACTACACGGCTGCTCAAGTTGCGTTTGAGAAAGGTATAGTCCCTTTACCCTGCACCTTGTGTGTTTGAAAGTATCTGCATCTTTCTCTTGTGAAAGTAATTGTTCAGGCCAATGTTTCAGCCAAAAAGTCTTACAGTCCGTGTGCGGCAGGCACCCTGGTTGCATGTTTGGTTGCAGCATCCTTGCATGTGCCTGGGTCGTCAAGCTTCTGCAGTCTTGCCAGTGGTGTCCTGCTCATGCTGTTATGCATCAGATGCATTTGCAAAAGTATCACCAGCTTCTGCATAATTTGAGAAGATATGTGCCTGCTGGCAGGCAATCGTGAGGCAGCTCAAGAGCTCACTGGGAGAGGCAAAGAGCATGCTCACCTGGCCAAGGAAGCCCGCCAAAGGGCAAATCAAGCTGCCTATGACAGCTGCAACATGAGTGTTACCAACAGATTCAAGGTGAGGAGCTGTAGCCCATGAGAAGCTACTGCATGATGTTCACATGGCATAAAGCGCGTAATGACTGTTCAAGCATTGCACTTTTGCTTTGCTGTCTGTCCATTAGACATGCTGAAAGCTTGACATGTCACGTGGTGTGCTACTGTCACAGGTGGACTTGCATGGTCTGCATGTGGAAGAGGCGCTGCAAGTATTGGAGCAACACCTGCTGAGCCTTGGCGGCCTAGGCTGCCCTGGAGGGGTCCTTTTGCAGGTAAGGCAGATGCATTTGCCAAGAACGCTTAGTATGATCAACCTGCACACTTTGAACAGCTGTGTTCTTGCCACACCTGTGCCTGGCTTCTTTTGTGCTATGCCATTTCTGTTTAATCCAGTGTCCCTGCAGGTCATCACTGGCATTGGCAAACATAGCACCAATGGCCGTCCCAAGATCCTGCCAGCAGTCATCCGCTACCTGAGTGATGCTGGACACCGCTTCAGTGAAGCAGTAGGCAACTCAGGGATCATAGATGTTTTCATTGGAGGCCAGCGGAGGCTGCTGTAGCTAGTCACACCTGCACATTGCAGCCAACAGGCCTTGTGCACCTAGGAATAGTGGTGAAGATGGTGGACGTGCTCAAGGGTAGTCAAAGCTGCGCTGCTTGTCAGACAAGTGAAGTGACACTTTGCAGCCAACAGGCCTTGTGCATCTACAACTTGTGGTCAAGATGGTGGAGGTGCTTGAGGGTAGTCAAACCTGCGCTGCTTGTCAGATAAGTGAAGTGAAAGCCTGATGTGGCAGGGTCACTGTGCTGCACATGTTTCTTTGATAGATTGGATCTCATATATAATTGATCAAGGATACACTAATTTGCAGAGCTTGATTAAAATGCCTGCTTGATAGGGGTTTAATCCAATAATTGCATCAGATACAGTATGCTGCACATGTTGTGCTGATGCATGTATATTTCTGGTCGACAGTATACATAGGTCAGAGCTTTCAATGCATACATGTGTTATGATTGCTGCCAGTTTTGTCTGCCAATTAACAATAGCCTTATGCTCAATGCGGTGATTGTCAGCCTCAAGTGTACATGCGACAAAAGTCGCTAATTGAAGCGCCAAAAGAGCGCAAGAACTCTGTTTATTTGATGCATGAACTATCTTCAACTGTTTGGTGCACGTCAAAAAGCCAAATCAGCAAAAGCTGCAAATGAAAGTGATCACATGTGGTACACAGAATCTGTGACAACCAAATTTTTCACATCATGGTATGATAAGTCCATTTGAAACAGTACTTAGTCAACCCATGGCTGGGTCATTGCCCTAGATAGCTTGGTCAAGCCACAGTGACTAAGAACGTCACAATGCTGCTGCTGCTGTGCGGTGCAGATCAGCCATGACATGTCTTATAATGTCTTCCTTGTCAGGCAACAAGCTGCTGATGACTTCACATTGCTGGCCTGTCAACTCATCTGCAGCTTCTGTCAGTTGGGCCAGGCTGACCTGTAGCTCAATTCTTTTCTGCATGAGAGACTGACATTGCTCTTTTAGCACCCCAGAATCTGCCGGCAGCTTTTTCAGCCACCTGCAGCATTTCTGCTAGAACCAAGACTTCATGCCTGATGGTCTCCTGAGATGACATGTTTGCAGCGACCTTTGCCTTATAGCCTGACAAACCAAGTTGTGACTCATGTGATTTCATAACCTCTGACAGAAGATGCCTGTGGAGCTGCATGAGCTCGCTGCATACGGCCTGCATAGTAACAAGAACCATCATGGACTTCCATTGCACTGTGATGCATTTGATGGCTATTTACAGTCTCACAGAGACCTGTAAGTGCAAAGCAGGAATTCAATCACCAGATTTTAACAAATGCAGCCGGTTCTGGATTCCTCCTCAAGTTAGAGTGGCACACACAAACATATGTCGTCAGGTCAACTTCTGTAATAGGCACACAACAAGAGGCTAGTAAAGTGCACACCTCACATGTGGACCCTTGAAAATTCTCAGCCTGTGGCCCAACAGAACCTGGATCTGCTTGTGAGGTCTGACCTAGACCCATAGGCACAGCTAGTGGCAGCTGCTCAGACAGGCTGAGCCTGACTGGGCTTACCAAACAATTCAACTCTTGGATGCCTGTCTCTGCACCGTTTTCCACCTGCAAGCAGCTCTCTACCACCACTGTTGCAAGCTCACTGAATGGCAGCATGAACACAGTTATATGTGTATCACCGAGTGAAAGAGAAATTGAGCTGATACGGTTAAACAAAACAGACATGCATTGGACTGTGTTTCATCCCTTCAAAACAGGCCTATTGAATTTTGAAGAGACTGGGCTGTGTAGCTGTTGAGATGCTGTCCAGCAGTGAAACACCAGCTAGAGATTACCTCAGGCACAGATGTCTGCAGTGCGGGAGCCTCAGCACCTGGGCGACTGCACAGCTCAGTCTCATGTGACCATGAATTTACGCGTTCAGATACACATCTTGACAGCTGCTGTGGTCCAAGGCTTGCAGCTATAACACTCCGAGAAATGCTTTTCGAAGCGTCATGTGCAGCCTACAGATAACGCATATTTGGTCACAAGAGCAGAGAAGAGACAACAGCCAGTTATTCAAAGCTGAACAACGATGCAGCAAAGCACACAAGGTCATGCCACAAGCATAAGGTTTGCATGACACTACCGCAGGCAGCTTGGCAGGTGATCTATCTGTATGCATGTCATTGGCTGTTACTGACTTGGGACGGTTTCGAGTTAAGAGTGGATGCAGCGAGGACTCACCTTTTTAAAAAGCAGAAAAGGGAACTGTGGCTGGGGACTGACATCTGAGGCAATTGCTGCTGGTGAGACACAATTTGGAGCAGCAGCCGCGGTTGATATTACAGTGTTCATGTTGGCAGCCTGTGCTTCTGTATCCTGTCTTGTCTGACGCCTGTCCAGCAAGCTTGGCTGTGCACCACTCACTTGCCTCTGGTGCAGTCTGCAATGCAACAAGCAGGGCTGAACATTTGGGCGAAGAGCATGCTTATCAGATGAGATGCTTGTCTGGAGAAGCAAATTACCTTCCTGCTCTCTTGCCTTGATGACTCTGCATGAGCAAGCAGGCCTGCGGGGGCTTGTGTACTACTCTTGCTGGTACGCTGCCTCTTTGACTGCACATGCCTTTTCTGCAACTATTGAGCAGATCTGGTGTGCAACATTGAGACCACTGTTGGCAGCAGAATGTCTGATGCAACAGACCTGTGGCTCAGTCAGGCCTGATTCTGAGTCTTCCTCCGAGTCTGAAGCAATCAGATCAGCACGTTTCGCTGGCTGTTTTGCTGCAAGGACCTTCTGGGTCAATGGAGCTCCAGGTGCCTTTCGGCCCTGCATAAACATGAGTAGGGTTAGGTGAAATAAACACAATAGCATAGCACTGCCTTCCAGTGCAGCTGCGCGAGCCGTGACACTAGGCTCACATTGTATTCCTGCTGGTAACATTTATCACATAGTGAAACTTGTGTGATCTCCTTTCCCCTGGTGGTATGATGCCAACGTCGCCCTGCATCACCGCCTGGACCAGCACATTCGAAGAACAAAATGCATGCTGGTTTACAGGTAGAGATCAGTAATAAAGCATTGACTCACTTTTGCGTTGGGTAAAACACAAGAAGCAAGGGTGGTCAGATTGGTTAATCCGTCTTTTTGTTTGCTTGCTTGCTGGAATTTTGTCGGTGGACCTTTTCACACCACCTGTACAACAAGGTGTTGCTCACCCAGAAGAGCTGCGTGCAACCTGTTTAATGCCTTTGCAGACCAACGAACAGCTTTTCACCATCGTTCGATCCGTCCTCTTCCATACTAGCAGGCCTGTGCAGCACGTTGCTTATGTTTCCAGTTTGTCAGGTGCCCCGCCTACATTTGCTTCTCCGACCTTGCGTTATAATAGAAACAGTACGGTCGGCAGAGGCGACACTCACAGCAGGAGATCAAGGAGTCCTGTCCTGTCAACAGCATCCCGACCCAGCAGCCAGCATGTTGCAAGGCCAGAACACGACATACGTATGTATGTCATGTATACCGTACTTGCACGAGATGATCGCGCACCCCCGAGAACCCATTTAATTTAGGTCTTCGCGCACCCATTTCGGGCAGGCCCTAACGATATATCGGTTTCGCGCAGATGTCAATAAAAACGAGTAGAATTGCGACCATAAATGGTCGCGCCTGCCGTGCCAAATTCTGTGGGGGGATTGGTGAGATTTAGGGTTGGCAGCGACCATTCAGATGCTCAACCCTACAGAGCAAATAGTTATCGTCAACAGTGATTGCATGTGTGTCATGCTATGCTACCTTGATTGGCGTGCTTGTGGGTGCATGCATCAGACATTGTGCGTTGCATGTATGGTGCCAAGATTCACAGTACAGGTGTTCCAACACTCATGAGCATTGATTGGCTTTACATATGGTAGCCCCACGAGACAAGCTACAGGTAACAATGCCAAACTAAGGCTTTCTAACATGCCATTGTTGGCCAGCAAACCAGGTCGACCTGGACGTCCTGGACTTATTTCAACCCCACCAAGGATAAGCAGTCTTACAATATTAATTAATCAAGCTCCAAGGCCGTCTGGTGTGCAGCATCAATCCAGCACTACATGTGATTGCAATCAATCCACTGACAACATATATTGTAACACCATGTACAAACTCCGGAGGATCCTCCTCAATGGCATGCATGGCGCCACTACAAACACCACCAAACAATAAACAACAAATCTGCCATGTCATGATCACAGCAATGTCATGCAAAACTTTACCACCAGCAGAAAAGCTGGGGGCACCTTGTGCTGCCACAGACATGTCAACAGCAGTGGACACACATTGGAAATGTCACACCTAGTACTTTGCAGAATGCAGTGCATTTCATTCTAGTGAATTGTACTGGAGTTCAGCAAGAGGAGAAGACATGCACAATAGTACAAACGCTGTACAGCTTCCGCAAACAGAGCCCTGTGGTGGGCGGTCCACCTTTGTATCCTGCACTCCAAGCTGCGTGAGCTAGAACGGTTGATACGACTCGAATGATCTGTAAAAGAGTACGAGTTTATGCCAATGGTTTTTCAGTAGCATATTGTGCTTTTCCGTTGGCACGACGCTTGTACGAAGACAGTACGCTGCCGTTTTAGACTTCGCGATTGCTCACCCCGTTCACCATTCCTTGGATCAAAATGCAGAGTTGTAACAGCGCAATATGCATGTGGTCAATGCCACAGTGTGCACAGACTATCAATCACGCTTGTTTGCAGCTGGCAGAGTCATGTATGCCCCACGTAGCTCTGACATTTAGTCAAGCAGGTACGTACGAAACGTAGCTTCGACAAGACCACTCAAAAGTATGCATTTGGGCACAAACGTCAACACTTCAGCTAACGGTAGCCGATGGTTCACAACAAGTTGCCAGCTCTTTACTTTAGCAGTCAGAGAATATTTGAGACATGCTTGCACATTCATTTACGCTCCTTGCACAGTGCTATAGTTTGTCCTATAACTTGCTGTGAAAAGGTGATAACCTAAGATAACCTATGTGAGGGTTCTTGGCCGATCGGCCGATCTTTCGCGAAAGCCTTTAGTTATGTATTTCGGAACTATATGGGAGCGTTCTTGGCCCAACTGCCCCGCCCGTGGTGAAAGCCGGCGTAAGTTCGAGGGAAATCACCATGGCTCAAGTGGTGGTGGTGCTTTTCTAAACCCAAGTTTGAGGGGCCCGGACCCCATATTAGTACATACCAATGTGCATGGTCGTAAATTTTAACTTGAGAACTGTTGCGATTGTATGTGATCGACCCGTCCACGCCAACAGGAGTTTCCGGCAACAAGTCGTCGACGTCCAAAACGTCCTCCAATACCGCACGAACAATTCCTGGGCCTGTTTTGTATATGACTGAATCAAATCCCGGCGGGTATCGTGGTGGGTCTTCGCGTTGTCGTTGAACCATCAGTTCAAGCATTTGTATAAGTAAGGGTTCGTGTTGTTTTGAAGCTATTGCGGCCTGATGTACCACCTCGCTCCGAAAATCAGAGCCTTGTACCACGACGTCGTTGCCAGCTAAGAACACGTCGGCTGGCTGCACGCATTGTATATCTAAATCCAAGTACAAGCCTCCATGCTCGTGTAGAACCATTTGTCGCATGGCATCTCCCCGTTCTACTATTCGGTCGTACGACTCCCTAGTGTCGAAGAACCATGGAAATTTGCTTTGGACCAACTCGTCTGCCATTGTCTTGTCCCAGAACATGTGTTCCCAATGCGGATGTAGTGCCACGCACCAATCGTGCCATTGTGCTGCAAGTGACGATTGATTTCGAAAGGCTTGCTCACCCTCTAAAAAGACACGATGCAAAACGAGCGGGATTTCAGCACGTACATAAAACGTTCCCAAAAAGATAAGGAGAATTAATTTGGTCATCGTGTTTGGCAGCTAATGTGCACACCTTTTTTTTGGTGCGAATGCATAGTAGAACCGTGTTAGCACCAAAGCCTTCTTATACACCCTCCTTAATTGGGTTAATTGACCCGTAACCCCATCGCGGGTTCAATACTCGACTCTTTTCAATCCCACAAGAAGAGGTTTAACCCATGCTTCGCTGGTGAATCGAAAATTATCCCAGCTAGGGTTTTGAGGTGCCTGTTCAAGACGTAAGCCTTAATGTCTGAGGCCGATAGGCCGAAGCAATCTTGAGATGCCGCGAAGCTGGGGTTAAATCCCCTTGTCCCGCTGTTGCATCGCCAGACAGCGTGTAGACCAACCTGCTGTCTGGCATCTTTGCTGGATCAAAATGAAGAGCGCCTCTAAGAACTGTGCCGATTGTTAGTCAGCACAGATGCTCTAGGAGGAAATAGCTTTGAGGTACAACTTTCCAGTGACAGTCAAAGCGTGCCGAGCGATCACAAAATTCAAATTTTGCATGCTATGCAGATGTATGCAGGGCAAGAAGACACGGCAGAAGGTATTGATCAGCATCACCAGCACCAGGTACACTATGATGTCTATCATGATGCTCGACGCTAATGGTATCTGTCGCCGACACCTAGGACTGTTGATGCCTTTACGGTGTGCCAGACTGCAGTTGGATCTTGTGTGACAGGATTCTTTGTGACAGGTGTGCATCAGATTTTGCTGCTGCTTTGCTTTCTTGATCCTTGCAGACATGATCTGTGTGCCTGTAGGGCTTGCATTGTAGACAATCTGAGCACCTCAATATGAGTGTGGACATGGTCAACTCTGGTGTTGATGAAAACGGTACTCCAGACGTCATGTTTGAAATTACTCTAGGTGGCACCAAAACTAGCAAGGTGGCATGAATGCCAAAGAGCCGGTATGTCTTACTGCTTTTTCGTGTTCTTTTATGCTTTTGCGTGTTTACGCTTTGAGATGCAACGCATCTCAATGCTTTTTACTCCTTGTGTGTGCTGCAGCCAAAGCCTGTCCTGTTGTGTGCCGATGTCATGCAATCAGAGCTGTGCTTTTACAAGCTCTGTTAGGACGACTCACCGTTAGAACTACTGCAAGGCCAACAATGTGTCTGCCCTTGTGTCTATGCAATGTAGTCAAGTAGTGCCATATGTGCCAGTTCCATACACAGCTAGGTAGTCAAGTTTCCAGTCAGATTGCTCGATTGTAGCAATTGTACAGATCTGTTGATGTCTAGAGCTGACTGAATGAGACGGTCCCCCTGCTGCTGCACAAAGTCCATCAAGCAGTAGTCTGTACAATAGTGGATTTTTTGGTGTGAAATGATATGCATGACATGCAGAAATTGAAGTGACACGCCTAATGTGTGATCCTGATCTTTGTAACACCATTGCGGCACTGGTTCGCAACATCGTGGCTGCATTGCAATTCTGCTATCAAGTGTCAGAAAGGACTGCGCCTGTCCATTACGATACACCAAAGGTGACGATTGCAACTTGCAGCAATCACCAGGCAGGCAGGAGGTCAGCTTGTCAAGTAGTTGTGAGGCTGGTGGGAGCTTGACATCAGCGTCAAGCTGGAAGACAGCAACATCTCTTGTCACAGATAGCCAGCCGTACTAAACATTTATTGCAGCGGGGGCAGATCTGCCAACACTGGCTGCAGCTCTTTGCAGGAAGTGCTGTCTGTATGTCAGTGAATTGAAAGTGAATGATGTGCTTTGACAATTGGATAGTCGCACATGTTCTGCCTCATTGAGGACATGGTTTGAGATTCAGTTGGATGCAATTGCGCAATCCATTGCTGTGATAATGCAAGAAGTTGACAACAAAGTATCACATGTTTTTCCAAACTATATTATCTTGCCCGAGGGTCAGATGCTTACAGTACCTGCCTGTAAGCAGTCCTACGCCGCAGTCAGCATACCAAGCCAAACTGACTTATTGTGGGAAATCAGACTGCACAGTACAAGCTCACACCAGTCAAGGTGCTGGACCCAAGTGTGCCTCTTAGTGACTACAAGGGAACCCATACAGCTAAGCATACTTGCTACTAGTACTTTCAAAACTGGTGCTGAGTTTGGAATGCAGAGCAATATGCAATGTGAGCCCCAAGACAGATTTCCAAGGAGTGCAAAACCTGACATATTTTGCGCTGTAACAAGTTCGATGGCCAACAGCAAGAAAATATCAAGCTTGTGATGGGGTTTCCCCGTTTTTCGACGCCGTATCCTTGCTGATGACGGGGGTTACCCCCAGGGCACGACAGGGCCTCTGGATTTCGCGGGGCCGCCCCCATCGGACGGGAATTTTTGTGGGGGTTTCCCGCATGCTGTGCCTGCGTTGATGGGGGTTGGTTCAACACTCGCAATGGCTTGACTGAGCGTGCTGAAACGATGTTGTTGAAGCTGCAATGTTACTGGCTCAATCTCTAGTGCGTCGTCATCCTCACTCTCAAATTAAGTACTTTGTGAAAGTAAAGTACTTTGTGAGCACGTCATTCTTGCTTTTTGGCATGGTTGTCATGCACAAGTAGCTTTGCACAGGATTTGCATGTGTAATATTGATAGCGGTCAAAAGCGCTTTGACGGTGTGCCCGCAAAGTCAGCAGCCGACTCTGTCAGTCAAGGGGGCTTCCCACTAGAGCACTAAAATATGGCATTAAGCCGTTTTGGGGGGGCGCCCCCCGACCGGCCTTCGGCCGGTCGGGGTTTGGGCACCCAGCCGGCCCGCCGGGTTTTCCGCGGGGTGTCGTGTCCTGGGTACCCCGCGTAGATTGGAAGAAAAGAAAGAAAAGAAAAGAAAAAAGAAAAAATTACGCTCTTCAGCGATCATAACGGGAGTAACGGGAGCCATATATAGAGCCATAACCGGACCTATGACCATAGGCCACAGCCCAAAGGGAAAGGAAAACCTAAGGTGGATCTGGCCTGTTCTGTCTGCTTTAGTCGGACTTCTCCTTTTCTACCACTTTTTTAGATGTCATAATCTTATGAAACGTCAAAACAGAATGTTCATGCAACTTGGACATCACTTTGCTTGCAAGTCCATATGGATGCTCTATGCAAATCTTTGGTAAAGCGTCAGATGTAGTGTGATGCTGTGACCCAGACTGTCCTATGATAATAGGCAGAGTGGTAACATTGTAACCATAGTCCTTGAGAGCTTCCTCCAATGCTTTATGCTGTGCTCCCTTTCCTGCAGTTTTTCCTCACATCTTGTATCAGAGCAATATCCTCCTTCCACGATCTTTATGCTCCTTGGATTTCCATTAGGTATCACTGGTGTCAAGGGTGTCAATGTAACGGTTCAGCGGTATTCCAGAAAAAAGCCGTGTCAGACAAACACAATTGATTGTTGTTCAGGTCACAGCAGGGACTTGACCATCATCCAGGAATCTGGATTCACAACTGGCCCGCTGGCATACACGTCAGACAGACCTGACTCATTGCATGCCAGCAGCATTGATATCTGTTGTCTTACGCCGTAAGACTCAGTGTGACTATGTCAGAATGCTACAATTCCTCCCCACCTAAGTACTGAACCTCCAGGTCAGTAAACTCGCTGCCTGCAGATAGCAGAAGTTGGCACAACGCCAAAACAGCGCTTACCCAGCATAGGATGGATGATCAGTCCACCAAACACTTGTAAACATCAAACACGGCTGCCCCGCTCAAAGTGTGCACACGCACTTATGCACAACAAAGGTGACAATCACCATGCCTCAATGAGGTAGCTAATCTCGCAGGCAGCAAAACTCGTCTGCGCGCCGTGCGCATAGAGCATGCTATCAGAAAGTTGGCAGAACCAACCTCAACATCAATATGTTGACACTTGGCAAGTCAATGGGTAGTGGGCAGAGGTTTTCTGCCTCGCAAATGCGTCTATGGCACTCGCCCTGTCAGCGCACACCCCTTGGGTGCAACTAGTGTCTCATGTTAGTGCATGTTGGCTCACAGGCCTAGTAGGTACCTGGCAAGAACGATTGGCTGGAATTATTAATTTGATTATTGGCAGGTCAGTCAACAAGCACAGCACAAAAGCATACACTGCAAATTCCAACGGTAGGCACCAGCGCATGTTGAGACCCAAATGAGTTGAGCAACCCAATTGAGTGATGCAACTCAGTGCAAACACACTACTAAGCAGCTGTTGTACTGCATTAGACAGGATTCTGGCCAGAATTCAGTACAGACCGACACGGTCAGCTATGCATTTCAGAGTGCAATAGGACAATGCAAAGCCTTACGCTGGCTGCTTTGCTTGCTGCATGTGTTGGTTGCGTGTGTTGTTCACGTGACGCAACATAGTCCCAATAGACTTGCACTAGAGTTGGGTCATGTATGTTTGCTTCAGGGTCCCACGAGTCATTCGCAGGGTCATAACCTTCCCATCTCACTAAAAACTGTTTCTGGTTCTTGCGCTTGCCATTGCGGTGATCTAGTATCTTTTCAACTGTGTAATAGTATCTCCACTGGGGAGGAACCTAGGTGTAACAGTGATACATAGAACACGGGATGCATCTTCTCAGATATAGGCAAATCAAGGAGGTAAGCAACAGGACCAATTCTTTCTAACACCTTATATGGACCCATCCATCTAGGCATTAGTTTAGGGGTGCCAAGGTATTTCCATCGCACATTCCTAGTGTTCAGGAGCAGTTGCTCACCAACATCATAGGTGACATCATAGCGACCCTTATCAGCATAGGCTTCTTGCCTTTGCTGCGCACGCTCCAGGCGTTGGACAGCGCGCTCAGTGCCATATTGCATGTTCTCAGTGAACTCAACTGCAGCAGGCACATGAGAGTGAGTTTGCAAGCTCAAGAGATTCAATGGATGCTGGCCATAAGTCAACATGAATGGGGTCTCATGCACAGACTCCTGCCAAGCATCATTGATAGCAAATTCAACCATGTCCAGATGCTCATCCCAGTCATCATGAGTGGGACTCACATAGTGCCTAAGCATCTCCTCTAAAACTCTGTTGGCACGTTCAGTTTGGCCATCAGTTTGAGGGTGATATGCAATTGACATTGCTTGCATAATGTTAAGCATGCGGCATACTTCTCTCATGAAGCGACTAGTAAAGCGACCATCACGATCACTCACAAAATCACAGGGTATCCCATGTGACCTAATGACCTAATGACCTCATGCCTCAGCATTTTGGCAAAGGCCTGAGTTCCAATGGTAGTCTTGCATGTAGCAAGGTGAACCATCTTAGTCAGCCTGTCAACACACACAACAATGGCAGTGTTACCAGAGGCGGTCTCTGGTAAGGTGGTAATCAGATCCATACTGACACTAACCCACTTCCTAGTAGGCACAGGCAGCGGTTGCAACAGACCAGCAGGTTAGTTGGCTTGTTACGCTGGCAACAAGGACATGTTCTCACACATATATTGTTCAAGATCACCTTTCAGAGATGGCCAGGTGTACAATCGCTCGATGGCTTTCCTGGTCTTTTTGACACATTTCATTTTTCATTTTATAACTTACAGTCTGGGGTGTGGAGCCAGTAGTGACTCATCAGACATGTACATCCTGGCTTGAAAGCACAGGTGTATGTGGTGTGCAACAAAACCAAGCTGGTGGGAGTTCTGTTCGGAAAAGAGCCTAATGTCCCGCTGTTGGTAGTTTGGGCCAAATAACGAAAAGTGCTGACCTCTAATGATGCTGTAAAAAGGGCAGTCAAAAAGAAAATGT
>JAABUK010000757.1_pt1 | contig 65700 bp, 52 predicted proteins | sample 5559141 | NCBI WGS metagenome assembly JAABUK01 (sample SAMN10711869, study PRJNA513367) | rock metagenome | isolation source: Antarctica rocks | place: Antarctica: Victoria Land, Pudding Butte nord | collected 2016-01-03 | reverse complement strand
ACACGCCGGGACCCTGCGATACGGGCCTGCCCGCCAGCGCCGGCTACACGCAGATTGGCAGCGTGGACCCAACGGTTACCACCTTCGCCGACGACAACGCCGGGAAGGGCCTGAGCCGGGGCAAAACGTATAGCTACCGCGTGTACGCGGTATTTCCGCTGCCTTCGGGTGGCGCGAGCATCGTGTCGAATGAGGCCTGTTTGTCGTTTAATGGCCGCTCGGCCATGCTGACCAACGTGGACGTGAACACGACCAATGCCACCACCGGCCAGATTACGGTGAGGTGGACCCGCCCGCGCGCCGATAACGGCGGCACGTTTGGCGCCCCTTCGGGCTACCGCCTCAGCCGCAGCATTGGCACGGGCCCGCTGGCCCTGGCCACTACCATCACCAACCTCAGTGACACCACCTACGTGGACCGGGGCCTGAACACGGTGGCCAGCCAGTACACCTACACGCTGGTATTCTTCAATACTGATAGCTCGACGGGTACGGCGGTGGAGAAAACCGAAACCTCGCCCACCGCCACCAGCGTGCGCACCAGCCTGGTGCCCGACGGCCTGGCTAAAACCATCACCGTAAACTGGGCCTACAACGTGCCCTGGGACAACAGCAAGCAGCCCACGCGCATCTACCGGCAGGATACGCCCACCGGCGCCTTCACCCAGATTGCGACCGTGACGCCCGGCGCCACCAGCGGCACCTACGTGGATAAGGGCCTGCAAACCGGCCAGCAGTACTGCTACTACGTGCAGACCACCGGCCAGTACGCGGGCTATCCCTACCTGCTTAATCTGCTAAATAACAGCCAGCAGATATGCACTACGCTCCAGGCTACGCCCTGCACGCCGGTGCTGAGCATACAGGCCGTTAACTGCGATAGTCTGGCTAATCTCCAGTCCTACCCCGCCCCCGGCCAGCGCTACCAGAACAACCTGCGCTGGACGGTCGGCAACACGCCCGCCGGCTGCGCTACCAACGCCGTGTACTACCGCATCTTCCGCGGCGATACCCAGGCCGGGCCCTTCGTGCTGATTGACTCCACGGCCCAGCTTACCTACATGGACCGCAACCTGAGCCGGCCCACCAGCTGCTACCAGGTGCAGGGCGTGGCCTCTACCGGCCAGCGCAGCGCCCTCAGCAACATTGCCTGCCAGAGCGACTGCGTGTTCTTCCTGCTACCCAACATCTTCACGCCCAACGGCGATAACGTGAACGAGGTGTTTCGGCCCAAGACTTCCAGCCCGGTTACGAGCACGCACATCCAGATTTTCAACCGCTGGGGCGTGAAAGTGTACGAGAGCAGCGCTGACCCCTACATCAACTGGACGGGCGGCGGCGTGTCTGGCGAGAGCACCACCAGCGGCCTGGTGTCGAACGGCATCTACTACTACCTGGCCGAGGTGCAGTTTGCCGACGCCGCCAACACCAAGCGCACTTACAAAGGCTGGGTGGAGGTATCGCGCTAGCGCCTACCCCCCGCCAGCAAGTGAAGCCGCCCCCAACGGGGCGGCTTTTTTGGCTTTATTTTGCCTGAATAAAAACCAGCTGTCCTTGCGAGTGTGTTGCGCGGCAAGCAAGAACAGCTGGTTGTGATAACGCTCACTCTTAGACTATAATCTTGACCCTTACCCCCGCTTCCGAAGCCGTATTGACGGCCCTTGTATTTCCTGGCCAGGGCTCGCAGTTTCCGGGCATGGCCCGCGAGCTGTTTGAGCAAAACGAGGCTGCCCGCGCCCTGCTCACCCAAGCCAATGACATTATGGGTTTCGACCTGACCAAGCTCCTATTTGAGGGCAGCGAGGAAGACCTGCGCCGCACCGACGTGACGCAGCCGGCCGTGTTCGTGCACTCGGTGGCGCAGTTCGTGGCCCGGCCCGACTGGCGGCCCGGTATGGTGGCCGGCCACTCGCTGGGCGAATTTTCGGCGCTGGTGGCCGCTGGCGTGCTCACCTTCGCCGATGCGCTGCCGCTGGTGGCGCGCCGTGCCCAGGCCATGCAGGCCGCCTGCCAGGAGCAGCCCGGCACGATGGCCGCCATTCTGGGCCTGCCCGACGAGGCCGTGGAGCAGGGCTGCCAGCAGGTAAGCGCGGGCGGCGACGTAGTAGTGGCCGCTAACTACAACTGTCCCGGCCAGCTCGTCATTTCCGGCTCTACGGCTGGCATCACCAAAGCCTGCGAGGTGCTGAAAGCCGCCGGGGCCAAGCGCGCCCTACCCCTGCCGGTGGGTGGGGCCTTCCATTCGCCCCTGATGCAGTCGGCCCAGGCGGCCCTGGCCGAGGCCATTGAGCGCACGACTTTTCACGAGGCCCGCTGCCCCGTGTATCAGAACGTGGACGCCGCCCCGCACCGCGACCCGGCCGAAATCAAAGCCAACCTGCTGGCCCAGCTCACCGCCCCCGTGCGCTGGACCCAAAGCGTGCAGGCCATGTTCCGCGACGGCGCCACGCACTTCGTAGAGTGCGGCCCCGGCAAGGTGCTGCAAGGCCTGGTGAAGAAAATCGAGCCCACGGCCACGATTGGCTAAGGTAAAATCGTCTGTCATTGCGAGCCTGCGAAGCAATGACAAGCGATTACTCTACCCGCGTTACCGCCAGCTGGTCGGGGCACGCGGCCAGCAGCTCGGCAATCGTGCGGTGCAGCTGCGGGTGCACCAGTTGCGATGCTAATTCGGCCAGCGGCACGAGGGCAAAGCGCCGGGCCGGCAGCGCCGGATGCGGCACCGTGAGGCTGGGGGCAACAATTATCTCCTGGCCAAAAAATAGGATGTCCACATCGAGCGTGCGGGCGCCCCAGTGAACCCGGCGCTCGCGGCCCTGCTGCTGCTCGGCAGCTTGGCAGGCGGCCAGTAGGGTAGGGGCATCCAAAATAGTTTCGACGGCCAGCACCTGGTTGAGAAACGCTGGCTGGTCTTCCAGGCCCCAGGCCGCCGTTTTGTAGAGCGATGACGCGGCCACGACCCGGCCGGCGGTGGCCGCCAGGTCGGCGCGGGCCTGCGCCAGGCGGCCGGCCCGGTCGCCTAGGTTGCTGCCCAGCAGCAGATAAGCCAAGGTTGTCAATTAGGAATTTAGAATGAGGAACGAAGAATTAAATTCTTCGCGAAATAGGCCGCGAAAAAAGAACGTCATTCCGAGCTTGCCGAGGAATCTCGCTCGCAGTCGTTCGGGTCTCGTTCAACGATGCGAGCGAGATTCCTCGGCAAGCTCGGAATGACGTTCTTTTTCGCGGCTCACTTCGTAACGAGTACAGCAGTTGACAATTCTTCATTCCTCATGCTAAATTCCCAATTGCTTCGAAGAAGCTAGCCGTGCGCTCGGCGATGAGCTGCGCCTGGGGGGGTAGGGCCGGGCCAGCCCACGGGTGGGCACCGCCAAACATGTGCCCCGCGCCGGGCACTACCAGCACCTCAGCGGCGGGCTGGCCGGCGTGCAGCTGGTGCACGGCCGCCAGCGGTACCGTCTCGTCCTGGTCGCCGTGGATGAGTAGCACCGGCTGGCGCAGGCCGGGCATGAGGGCCGGCAGGTCGAGGCGGGCGCGGTATTGGAAGAAGTTTTCGGCAATCTGGTAGTACATCGGTAGCTGCTGGCCGGTGCGCAGGTTGGGCACGTAGAGCACGCCGTCGCGCTGCCACTTTTCGACCACCTCGGCGGGCCAGCGCGGGTGTAGGTCGGCTACGGCGGCCCAGGCGGCCACGGCCGCTACGCGCGGGTCTTCGGCGGCCTTGAGGAGCACCAGCGCGCCGCCCCGGCTGTGGCCCACCAGGTAGAGCCGGCGCGGGTCGAGCTGAGCGGCGGGCAGGGGGGTAGCGCCGGGTGTGTGCAGCGCGTCGAGCAGCTGGCCGAGGTCGTCGAGCTCCAGGCTGAAATTATTTTTCCCGAAGGCTTCCAGGTCTTCCAGATCGCCGGTGCCGCCCACTACCACGCCGTTGTGCGAGAGGTTGAGCCTGACGAAAACGAAGCCTTTATTGGCAAAAAACTTGGCCAACAGCCCGAAGTGGCCCCAGTCCTTGAACCCCTTGAACCCGTGCACGAACACCACAACGGGCTGGGGCTGGCCGGTGGGCTGGTAGGTGGCATCGGCGGCAAAAGGGCGGCCGTGGGCGCGGCCAACCAGCGTGAACTCGACAGTACGGGGCATGGGGCGAAGGTAGGGAGTGCGGCGCGACGGCCGTATTATTGCGTCCGCATGGCAAATCCGCTCGACCAGATTCAGGCTCCTATCACCACCGAAATGGCGGAGTTTGAAGTCAAGTTTCGGCAGTCGATGCAAACCAAGGTGCTGCTGCTGGATAAGATAATGGGCTACATCGTGCGCCGCAAAGGCAAGCAGGTGCGCCCCATGTTCGTTTTTCTCACGGCCCGCGCCAGCGCCGCCGACCCCACCGCGCCGCTGCCCGAAGCCGTATTTCGGGGCGCCGCGCTCATCGAGCTGCTGCACACCGCTACCCTGGTGCACGACGACGTGGTGGACGAGAGCAACTACCGCCGGGGCTTCTTCTCCATCAATGCGCTGTGGAAGAATAAGATAGCCGTGCTGGTGGGTGACTACCTGCTGAGCCGCGGCTTGCTGCTGTCGCTCGAAAACGACGACTTCGACCTGCTCAAAATAGTGAGCAACGCCGTGAAGGAGCTGAGTGAGGGCGAGCTGCTGCAAATTGAAAAGGCCCGCCGCCTCGACATTACGGAGGACGTGTACTTCGATATTATTCGCCAGAAAACGGCCTCACTTATTGCTTCCTGCACGGCCGTGGGCGCGGCGGCCAGCGGCGCCGACAAAGCCACCATCGAAAAAGCCCGGCTCTTTGGCGAGAAAGTCGGCATGGCATTTCAGATAAAAGACGACCTGTTTGACTACGGCACGGCCGAAATCGGCAAGCCGGTGGGTATCGACATCAAGGAGAAAAAGATGACCCTACCCCTCATCTACGCCTTGCAGCAGGCCAGCTGGCTCGACAAGCGCCGCGTTATCTACAACGTGAAAAACAACGCCGGCCACCGCGACCGCGTGCAACAGGTCATCGACTTCGTGAAGCAGTCGGGTGGCCTCGACTACGCCATCCGCACGATGGAGCGCTACCGCGACGAGGCGCTGGAAATTCTGCACGAGTTCCCGGCCTCCGAGGCCCGCAACTCGCTGGAAACCCTGATTAACTACACGATAGAGCGGGAGAAGTAAATTCAGTTATCAATCATCAGTTAACAATTATCAGCCCTTCAATCGGTTCGTAATGAGCCAGATGAACGACTGATAATTGATAACTGATGATTGATGATTGTTAAATGAGCACCAGCATCGGGTCGGGGCACAATGCCGCCCAGTAGGCACGCTCACTAGGAGCGGCTACCCCCGGAAAATCGCCCTGGCGGCCCTGCATGTCGGCCATCAGCTGGAAGTGCAGGTGCGGCGGCCAGTCGCCGTTCTCGGGGTAGGGGCCGACGTGGGCGAAGACCTGCCCGGCGGCCAGCGCCTGGCCCGCGCGTAGCGGGGGCAGGTCGGTGCGCGTGAGGTGGCCGTAGAGGCTGAAGAAGGTAACGCCCTCCAGCTCATGCTGTAAGATAACGGTCGGGCCGTAGTCGCCGAAGTGGTCGTTGTCGGCCAGGCTGTGCACGGTGGCGGGCAGCGGCGCGGCTACCGGTGTGCCGGCCGGCACCCAAATATCCACGCCCAGGTGCAGGGAGCGTGGCTCCCCGGCCGCGTCGAAATGCGGGCTGCGGCGGTAGATAACCCGGTTTTCGAGGTAGCCGCCGATGCCGGCGGTGGCGTGCTGCTCGGCCAGCATGGCGTGCATCAGCTGGTCGAAGGTGGCCGTGTCGCGCAGGCGCTCGGGCTGCGTCAGGCGTGGGTTGGCGGCGGTAAAATCGAGCGGGGCCACGCCGGGGCCGGCCAGGGGGTAGGCGGGCAGCACGGGCCGGAAACTGGCCCGGTGGCGGGTGAGAAGGGCGGAAAGATTAGTCATCGAAAGACGAAGCTAGCGCCGGCCGGTTAATCCCTACCCCCACAAAAATCGGTAATCTAAACTTCACGCGCCGCGGCTGGCGTAAATTTGTCACCTTACTCAGCTCTACCCTATGTCGTCTTATTTGACGCTTACCGTCGTCGCCCTTACCCAGGAAACCCCGGATACCGTTACCATTCACCTCCAGCGGCCCGATGGCCAGGCCGTGCCCAGCAAGCCCGGCCAGTTTCTGACGCTGCTCGTGCCCTGCGGCCCGGCCGGCGACCGCGCCGAGCGCCGGGCCTACTCGCTCAGCAGCACGCCCGCCGAAGCGCCGCGCCTGTCCGTCACCGTGAAGCGCGTGACGGGTGGCTTGGTGAGCAACTACCTGCTTGATAACGTGAAAGTTGGTCAGCAATACGAAGTGCTACCCCCGCTCGGTAGCTTCGTGGTGCAGCCCAGCCCCAAGGCGGCCCGCTCGCTGGTGCTCATCGGGGCCGGCTCGGGTATTACGCCGCTCATGAGTATGCTCAAGGCCGTGCTGACCCAGGAGCCGCAGAGCCACGTGCTGCTCATTTATGGTAACCGCAACGAGAATACGGTCATTTTCAAGCAGCAGCTTGCCGACCTCGAAGCCGGCAGCCGGGGCCGCCTGCAAGTGGAGCACGTGTACAGCCAGCCGCTGCACGCCACGGGCGCGCACCAGCACACCGGCCGCCTCAACCGCACTACTATTTTGCGCATTATGGAGCAGCGCCATCAGTTCCCGGCGCCGCAGGCCGAGTACTACATCTGTGGCCCCGAGGGGCTGATGGCCGAGGCCCAGGCCGCCCTGGAGCTACTGAAAGTACCCGGCAGCCGCATCCGGCGCGAGAGCTTCGTGGCCGCCGCCGACGCGGCCGAAGCCGGCGACGCGCACGGCGACTCGCTGGCCGGCCCCAACGACGGCCCCGTGACCGAGCGCACCGTCACCATCAACTACGAGGGTAGCGAATACAAGCTGGTGGTGCCCGCCAAAACCACCATTCTCGACGCGGCGCTCGACCAGGATATCGACCTGCCCTACTCGTGCCAGGCGGGCGTATGCACGGCGTGCCGCGGCAAGTGCCTCAGCGGCAAGGTGCACCTCGACGAGCGCGAGGGCCTCTCCGATGCCGAGCTGGCCAAAGGCTATATCCTAACTTGCGTAGCTCATCCATTGACGGCCGATGTGGTAATTGAAATTGGCTGATAATCAAGTAGTAGGCGGGGGTAGAGAGCTGTTGTAAGGAGGAATTAAGCAAACCCCGCAATCGGCTGGTCATTAAATTACGTAACTTGTGTTCTATGGTGATTCCTGAGCTTGATACCCTGGCGGCCTCGCCGGCCACCGACACTGCCCGCCCACCCCGCCACTACTTGCCCGAAGACTTTCACGTGACCGACTGGGCCGCGCTGGAGCCCTTCTTCCAGGAGCTGCAACACCGCCCGGTGCGCGACGCGGCCGCCCTGGAGCGCTGGCTGCTCGACCGCTCGGAGCTGGAATCGGTGCTGAGCGAAGACCTGGCCTGGCGTTATATCCGCATGACCTGCGACACCCAGGACGAAGGTCGCGCCGAAGCATTTCAGTTTTTCGTGCAGGAAGTAGAGCCGCAAGTGGCCCCCTACGACCACGCCCTCAACGAAAAGCTGCTGGCCAGCCCCTACCTCGGCGAACTGAGCCCGGAGCGCTACGGCGTATTTCTGCGCTCGGTACGCCGGGCGTCGGAGATTTACCGCGAGGAAAATATTGCCCTTAAAACTGATATTTCGACCAAGCAGCAGCAGTATGCCGCCACCGTGGGCGCCATGACCGTGACGCTCGATGGCGAGGAGCTGACGCTGCCGCGCGCCGCCGACCGCCTCAAAAGCCTGAGCCGCCCGGTGCGGGAGCAGGCGTGGCGCGCCATTCAGGAGCGGCGCCTGCGCGATAGTAAGCCGCTCGACCAGCTCTTTACCGAACTCGTGGGCCTGCGCCACCAGGTAGCGCTGAACGCGGGCTTTTCGAATTTTCGCGACTATATGTTTGCCGCGCTGGGCCGCTTCGACTACACGGCCGGGGACTGCTTCGACTTTCACTCGGCCATCGGGGCCACGGTGGTGCCGCTCATCAACGAGTTTGACGAAGCCCGTCGCCACGAGCTCAAGCTACCCGCCCTGCGCCCCTGGGACCTCGACGTGGACCCCAGCGGCCAGCCACCGCTGCGCCCGTTTCAGACGGGCGCCGAGCTGCTCGAAAAGACGATTACCGTCTTCCAGCGCCTCGACCCGTTCCTGGGCGACTGCCTGCGCACCATGCGCCAGATGGGCCACCTCGACCTCGAAAGCCGCAAGGGTAAGGCGCCCGGCGGCTACAACTACCCGCTCGACGAAACCGGCGTGCCGTTCATTTTTATGAACGCTACCTCGTCGCTGCGCGATGTGGTGACGATGCTGCACGAAGGCGGCCACGCCGTGCACTCGTTCCTGACCCGCCGCCTACCCCTCTCGGCCGATAAGCACCCGCCGAGTGAGGTAGCCGAACTGGCCTCGATGAGCATGGAGCTGATGAGCATGGACCACTGGGACGTGTTTTTTCAGGACCCCGCCGAGCTGCGCCGCGCCAAGAAAACGCACCTCGAAGGCGTGCTCGAAACCTTCCCCTGGGTGGCTACCATCGACAAGTTTCAGCACTGGGTGTACGAGCACCCCGACCACACCGAAGCCCAGCGCCACCAGCGCTGGACCGAGATTTTCCAGAATTTTAACCAGCGCACCGTGAGTTGGAGCGGCCTGGAGCAGTTCCGGCCCACGCTCTGGCAAAAGCAGCTGCACCTCTACGAAGTGCCGTTCTACTACATCGAGTACGCGATGGCGCAGCTCGGGGCCATCGCCATGTGGCGTAATTTCCGGCAGGACCCCGCCGCCGCGCTGGCCGGCTACCAGCAGGCGCTTTCGCTGGGCTACACCGTGCCCATCAGTGAGGTGTACGCGGCGGCCGGCATCCGCTTCGACTTCAGCACGGAGTATTTGCGGCAGCTGGCCGACTTCGTACGCGAGGAAATGGCAGCGCTGTAAACTGCTAGCCTACTGGCAGAAATAAACAGAACGTCATGCTGAGCTTGCCGAAGCATCTCTACCACGCCGTTAGGATAGTAATCCTTACGGCGTGGTAGAGATGCTTCGGCAAGCTCAGCATGACGTTCTTTTGTGTTAATTCTGACTGCTCAGTTTTTTGACAATGCTCATCATTCCCGTAATCAACTCGTCGCGGCATCCGCTACCGGAATACCAGACTGCCCACGCCGCCGGCCTCGACCTGCGGGCCGACCTGCCCGATGGGCCGCTCACGCTGGGCCCGCTGGAGCGGGTGCTCGTGCCGACGGGCCTCAGCCTGGCCCTACCCCCCGGCTACGAGGCGCAGGTGCGCCCCCGCAGCGGCCTGGCCTACAAGCACGGCATCGGCATTGTGAACAGCCCCGGTACCATCGATGCCGACTACCGGGGCGAGATTAACGTGCTGCTGGTCAACCTGTCCAACGAGGTATTCACGGTGCGGGACGGCGAGCGCATTGCCCAGCTGGTAGTGGCCCGCCACGAAACCATCGAGTGGCAGCCCGCCGAAACCCTGAGCGAAACCGTCCGCGGCGCGGGCGGCTATGGCAGCACGGGGAAGTGAGTTAAGAAGGAAGGGTTAGGAGTTAAGAGTTGTGCAAGAGTATCCTCTTGTAATTCACAACTCTTAACTCCTAACCCTTCCTTCTTAGCTCTAAGTAGTCAGTCAAAAGTAACCGAGTAAAGAGAACGTCATTCCGAGCTTGCCGAGGAATCTCGCTCGCATCGTTGAACGGGGCTCGAACGATTCCGAGCGAGATTCCTCGGCAAGCTCGGAATGACGTTCTTTTGATACCTGTTTACTTCTGCACGAGTACTTAATGAGCCTGGACCGTGCCGGCGGCGCGCTGGCGGGCGATGGTTTGCAGGTTGCCACCGGCCGAGTTGAGCTTCTGGCTCAGCTCGCGGATTTTGTCGCCGGTGCCTTCGAAGCCGTGGATGGGCAGGGCGGCGCGGGCCGTGAGGTCAGCCAGCTTCTGGAACGAGGCGCCCATAGCGCCCGCATCGTTGCGCTGAATGTGGCCATTGAGCGCGTCGAGCTCGGCGGCGACGAGGCGCACGGCGGGAATGTCGCTGCCGCGCAGGTGCTGGAGCCAGTTGCTCACTTGCTGCTGACCTGAGCCGGGGTCTTGCACAAAGCCGTTGTTGATGGCCGCGAACAGGGCCTGAATGCTGGATTCGATTTCGGAGATGAAGTTCATAAGGCAAAAGTAAGAAGTCGTTAGGCTAACGCCGCCAGGCGGCCAGTAGTTATGCCGGGTAGCGCAAGTAGCGGACGCGGCGCCACCTTTGCGGCTCCCAAGCTGCCTACCCCCCTCTATGCAACTCATCACCCTCGCCGACCTGGAGCAGGCGCAGCAGCGGCTGCGCGGCCTGGCCCGGCGCACGCCCCTGCTGCCCTTCGATTTGCCCGAGCTGGGTAGTGAGCATGTTTACCTCAAGCCCGAAAGCCTGCAACCCATTGGCTCGTTTAAAATTCGGGGGGCCGGCAACCGTATCATGGTGCTTACTGAGGCCGAGCGGGCGCGCGGCGTGCTGGCCTACAGCAGTGGCAACCACGCGCAGGGCGTGGCCTACGCGGCGCGGCAACTGGGCCTGCGCGCTACTATCATCATGCCCACCAATGCGCCGCGGGTAAAAATCGACGCTACCCGTGCCCTGGGGGCCGAAGTCATCCTCTACGACCCGGCCCACTCAACGCGCGAGGCCGTGGCTGCCCGCCTGCTGGCCGGGGCCGCCGCGCCGCCGGTGCTGGTGCCGCCCTTCGACGATGCCTACGTGATAGCTGGCCAAGGTACCGTGGGCCTGGAAATATTCGAAGACCTGCCTTCGGTGGACCTCGTGCTGGCGCCCGTGGGCGGTGGCGGCCTGCTAGGGGGGGTAGCCGCCGCCCTCAAATTCTTGAAGCCCAGCGTAAAAGTAATTGGCGTGGAGCCTGAGCTGGCCGCCGATGCCCAGGCCTCTTTCCGGGCGGGTAAAGTAGTGGAGTGGCCCGCCGCCGACACCAACCGCACCCTGGCCGACGGCGTGCGCACGCTGGCCGTGAGCGAGCTGACCTTCGCCCACCTGCGCCAGTACGCCGATGATATCGTGACCGTGAGCGAGGCTGAGCTGCGCGCTGCCGCCCGGCGCCTGCTGCTCGAAGCTCGCCTGGTGGTGGAGCCCACCGCCGCCCTGCCGCTGGCCGCCCTGCTGCGCCACCGCGCCACCCTACCCCCCAGTCAGCACACGGTGCTCATCCTCACCGGCGGCAACGCCGACCCGGCCACGCTGGCGGAGCTACTAACCGCATAAAAATTCGGGTGGGGGTAGGGCCGGGACAAGGTTCAGCCGCATCTTTGTCCTGCCGGGCCGCCAACCGATTTGGCCCAAAGCCAGTAAGTCTACTTATATCTTCCTGAAAACACCTTCCACCCAACTTCACACATGAAAATCATCGTCCCGATGGCTGGTATGGGTAAGCGCATGCGCCCGCACACGCTTACCGTACCCAAACCCCTGATTCCGATTGCCGGCAAGCCCATCGTGCAGCGCCTCGTCGAAGACATTGCCCGTGTGTGCGGCGAGCCCGTGACGGAAGTTGCCTTTATTATTGGCCGCTTTGGGTCGGCCGTAGAAAAAAGCCTTGTGGCCATTGCCGAGTCGGTAGGTGCTAAGGGTACCATCTGCTACCAGGATGAGCCGCTGGGCACCGCCCACGCCATTTTGTGCGCCAAGGAGTCGCTGCGCGGCCCGCTCGTGGTGGCCTTTGCCGATACCCTTTTTAAGGCTGATTTCACGCTCGATAGCTCGGTGCCCGGCACCATCTGGGTGCAGAAAGTGGAAGACCCGCGGCCCTTCGGCGTGGTGAAACTCAATGAGCAAGGCCAGATTACGGAGTTTGTGGAGAAGCCCGAAACCTTCGTGTCGGACCTCGCCATTATCGGCATCTACTACTTTCAGGACGGCGCCTACCTGCGCGAGGAGCTGCAATACCTGCTCGACAACGACATCAAGGACAAAGGCGAGTACCAGCTCACCAACGCCCTCGAAAACATGAAGAACAAGGGCACCATCTTCGTGCCCGGCCAGGTAACCGAGTGGCTCGACTGCGGCAACAAGGACGCTACCGTGTACACCAACCAGCGCTACCTCGAATACCTGAAGGAGCGCGGCGAGAAGCTGGTGGCCGACTCGGCCAAAATCACCAACTCGGTAATTATCGAGCCGGTGTACATTGGCGAGAATGCCGTGATTACCAATTCGGTAGTGGGCCCGCACGTGTCGCTGAGCGCCAACGCGGTAGTCGAAGACTCGCGCCTGGCCAACTCCATCGTGCAGACGGCCGCCACCGTGCGCCACGCCAACGTGGCCAACTCCATGATTGGCAACAGCGCCAGCGTCAGCGGCCAGCCGGCCGACCTGAGCGTGGGCGACTTTAATACGCTGCGCGTGTGATAAGTCAGGCCCTGCGCGCGTTACCGGACGGCGCGGCCCCCACGGCGGGGCCGCGCCGTTCGCGCGTAAATCCGCGTACATTCGCCCGTAGGTTTTTGGTTTATTTATTGTGCTTATGCGTGCTATGCTTATACGTTCGTTCGCGGCTGGTTTATTGCTGGTAGGTGGGTTGGTAACGGGTGGCCGGGCGCAGGGCGTCGAGCCCGCCGCGGGGGGTAGGGCGGCCCCGGAAGCCACGCCCGCCAAGCTCACGCGCAAGGAGCGGCGCGAGCTGGCCCAGCGCTTCGAAATTGAGGCTAAAATGGCCGCCGCCCGCCCGCCGCTCTCGCCCAAAGAGCGCGAGCTGAGCGAGGCGCTCTACACCGATGGCGTGAAATACGTCATCCTGGAAGACTACCCCAAGGCCCTGGAGCGCCTGCTGAAAGCCTACACGCTGATGCCCGAAAACGCGGCCGTCAACTACAAGCTGGCCGAGGCTAACCTGCTGAGCGGCAACCTGCGCGACGCCACCGGCTACGCCGAGGCCGCCGTGAAGCTCGACGCCAAAAATCCATATTACTACCTGCTACTAGCCCAGGCCCAGGCCAGCCAGAAGCAGTACGAAGCCGCCACCGCTACCTACGCCAGCCTGGTGAAGGACGTGCCCAACTCGGGCAGCTACCTGTTTCAGCTCGCCGACCTCTACCTGGCCCAGAACAAGCTGCCCGAGGCGCTGGCGACCCTGGAGCAGGCCCAGCAGCAGTTTGGCAGCGTCGATGAGATTTCCTTCAAGAAGCAGCAGATATACCTGCGCCAGAACAACCTGCCGCTGGCGCTGAAAGAGGGCGAAAGCCTCATCGCGGCCAACCCCACCGAGCCGCGCTACGTGCTGGCCCAGGCTGAGATGTACGCCGCCAACAATCGCCTGCCCGATGCCCTGCGGGTGGCTGCCCAGGCCCTGCGCCTCGACCCCGGCAACCCTTCGGCCCACCTCATTCTGGCCGACGTGTACCGCCAGCAAAACCAGCCCGCCGAGGTGGAGAAGCACCTGCGGCTGGCCTTCGACAGCCCGGCGCTCGAAATCGACCAGGAAGTGCGCATTCTGGTGGGCTACCTCAAGCAGCTGCCCGACCCCAAGGTGGCCCCGCTGGCCCTCGACCTGGCCGCCGCCGCCGTGCGCAACCACCCGCGCGAGGCCAAGGCCTACAGCGTGGCCGCCGACGTGCAGATGCAGACCGGCCACAAAAAAGAAGCCCGCAACACCTACCTCAAGGCCCTGAAATACGACAAGTCCAGGTTCCAGCTCTGGCAGCAGGTGGTGCTGCTCGATGCCGAGCTGAACCAGACCGACTCGTTGCTGGTGCACAGCGACCAGGGCCTGGAGCTGTTCCCTAACCAGGCGCCGCTGTGGTTTTACAATGGGGTAGGGCACCTGCTGAAAAAGCAGCCCCGGCAAGCGGTGCAGGCCCTGGAGCACGGCCGCCGCCTGGCCGCCGGCAACGCCGAGCAGCAGAGCCAGTTCGACTCGCAGCTCGGCGATGCCTACCAGGAAATGAAGGAGTACGCCAAGTCGGACGCCGCCTACGACGCGGTGCTCACCACCGACCCCAACAACTACGCGGTGCTCAACAACTACAGCTACTACCTGAGCCTGCGCGGCGAAAAGCTTGACAAGGCCAAGGAGATGGCGGGCCGCACGGTGGCTAAATTTCCCGACAACGACACCTACCTCGATACCTACGCCTGGGTGCTCTACAAGCAGAAAGACTACGCCGGCGCGCGCCAGAATCTGGAAAAAGCCAGCAAGACCACCAAGGACGCGAGTATCCTGGAGCACTACGGCGACGTACTGTGGCAGCTCGGCGACCACGCCGGGGCCGTGGCGGCCTGGCAGCGGGCCCGCAAAGCCGGGCCCGGCGCCTCGCCGCTGCTCGACCGTAAAATCAAAGACCAAAAATTGTATGAATAAATCTGCGCTGCTCCTGGCCGGGCTGGCCCTGGCGGGCTGCCACCGCGTGCCCGGTACCAAAGGTTCGATTGGGGCCAATACCTCGACCCCCGTGGCGGCTACCGTGGTGACGCCGGCCGGCGTGAAGGCCACCAACACCAGCTTTCAGTACCTGAACGGGCACGGCAAGGTGCATTTCAAAGCTAAGGATACGGAGCAATCGGCCAACTTCGCGCTGCGCGTGCGGCGCGACTCGGCCATCTGGCTCTCGGGCTCGTTGCTGGGCATTGAGGGGGTAAGGGCCCTGCTCACGCCCGATTCGGTGCGGGTAGTGAACCGCCTGAAAAAGACTTATTTCGCTGGCGACTACGCCTACCTCAGCCAGCTGCTGAACGTCCCCGTGACTTACGGCCAGATGCAGGACATCCTGCTCGGCGACTACCAGGCGGCCCCCAAGGGCGCCCTGCCCGTCCTCAAAACGGAGGGTGACAACCAGTCCGTGACCTACCCCCAGGCGCCGCTCCTCATCGAGCAGCTGCTGAACCTGAGCACCGGCCGCCTCCAGCAGCTGAAAGTGAGCGAGAGCGCCGCCCAGCGCAGCCTCACGGTGGGCTACGCCGACTTCCAGAAGCCCAGCGGCGCCGACCTGCCCTTCGCCTTCACCACCACCGTGCTGGGCCAGCAGGGCGGTACCGAGAGCACCACCGCCACCCTCAACTACCAAAAAGTAGAAGTCGGCTCGGGCCACCTCGATTTCCCCTTCAGCGTGCCCAAAGGCTACGCCAAGCAGACGAAGGTGAAAAAGTAGGGGGTAGGAAATACTCTTCTATGTGGCTCTCTCTTTTGCGCCAAGCTCGCGTCAATGCGAGCAAGGGCAAAAGGGAGAGTCACAGTTTTCTGTCGAAGCGCCCTTGCGTGACGCGTATACTATCGCAGCCGGGCTTGTAGAGGGTGAAGGCGAATGTGCCCGAGACGATGCCCGCTTTTAAGTCTAACCTTGTGATTGTGAGGTGGCCCCGACGGTGTTGCCCTAAATTACCGTCGTAATTCTGACAGGCGATAGGGCTTTGAGTATCTGTAAAAAAAGCAGACCTTGAAGGATGGGTTAGGGAGTAATTCCCAACAGTAGAAATGCTGTCACATCCAAAAATGATATACTGAGCAAAATCATTATTTAAGCGGTAAACATTTACTGATAAACTTCCGCCGTAATAAGTTGGGTCGTAAGACACATTGTAATTGGAGGAGCCATCGTTCCCCTGCGGGGTCCAGGGCTGACCATTGACAAGGCAGCCGAAGGTGTTGGCTCCGGTCTGGGTTTCGGGGGGTAGGGCGCTAACGGGGTCGTTTTTCTTACACTGGCTCAGGCCCAGCAGGGTGGCCAGCAGTAGGGGGGTAGGGAGCAGGCGCATGGGAAAAGATAGGTTGAATACAATTTATTGAGCCAAGCTAGGCAGACTCTGCCAGCCGGTGCAAGTCGAAACTGCCGCTTCTCAGACTTTTGCCGCTGATAATTAACGCGCCGCCAGCCCTGAAAAATCGTCCCAGCATGGCCTTAAAGCCAAAAAGCGCGGGTTGCTAAACATGACTTTAGCAATAGGAAAAGCGAATGGCTGAAGTCGCGCTGACCTGCCGTAAGTGAGCAGGTTTAGGGTTTCTGCCGGATAAGCCCGGCATTCGTGCGTTATTTTGTGGGGCGGTGGCTTGCCCGCCGCGCTCGGCTTTGATTGTGACCTTTTTTCTACCCTTTCTTACGCGGCGCATCGGGCCGGCCCTGCTGCTGCTGGGGCTGCTGGCGGGGCCGGCCCGGGCCCAGCGCCACCGCCCGGCCAAAAAAACTACCCACGCGGCCAGGCCCGCCCGCGCGCCGCGCCGGCCGGCCGCGCGCCCTACCCCCCGCCCGCGCGGCAAGAGCAAGGCGCAGCTGGAGCGCGAGCGCCAGGCCAACCTGGCGCGCATTCAGGAGGCGGGTAAGGTATTGACCCAGACCACCCAGAAGAAGCAGGCATCGCTGGGCCAGCTCAACGTTATCAAGGAAAAGCTGACGGTGAAGCAGGGCCAGATTCAGCACATCTCGACCCAGCTGCAAGGCATCGAAACCAATGTGCATCAGACCGTGAAGCAGGTGCTGAGCACCCAGGAGCAGCTGGCGCGCCTCAAGGCCGAGTACGGCCGCCTGCTCTATACGGCCGCCAAAACGAGCGGCGGCTTCAATCAGCTCCTGTTTCTGTTTGCCGCCGAGTCGTTCAACCAGTTCGTGCTACGGCTGCGCTACGTGCGCCAGTACACCGAGGAGCGCCAGCGCCAGGCCCTGCGCATTCTGGGCGCGCAGCAGCAGCTGAGCCACGAGCTGGATGGCCTCACGCAGCAGCGCCAGCGCCAGAAAGGTTTGCTCACCACCCAATTAGTAGCAAGCCGCAACCTGCAAGGCCTGAAAGTGGAGCAGGACGAAGTGGTGCAGCAGCTCAGCCAGCAGGAGCAGGGCCTGCGCCAGGAGCTGGCCCAGCGCCAGCAGGCCGTGGCCCGCCTCGATGAGCTGATTGCCCAGCGCGTGCGCGAGGAAATAGCCCGCGCCGCGCGGGCCGCCCGCCTCGCCGCCGTGGCCGCCCGCCGCCGCGCCGCCCGCTCGGCTGCCGCCGCCAATCGCCATCACTCGCGCCGCGAGGCCCGCTCCGACGAACCAAGCACCAACAACCAAGCACCAAGCACTAACGACGAAGACACCGCCAGCCCCGAAAGCGACGCGCCCGAAGAAACCAGCGCCGACCGCCGTGCCAGCCGCGTGGCCCTCACGCCCGAAACGGCCATGCTCTCGTCGGGCTTTGCCGGCAACCGGGGGCGGCTGCCCTGGCCGGTGGCCCACGGCTTCGTGGCCCAGCACTTTGGCCGGCACCCGCACCCGGTGCTGCGCCACGTCACGGTCGATAACCGGGGCGTTGATATTCAGACCAATAACGGCGAGCCGGTGCGCTCCGTGTTCGCGGGCCGGGTGCTCACGGTGGCCCAGGTGCCGGGCATGAACACCATCGTCATGATTCAGCACGGCGAGTATTTCACGGTGTATGCCAAGCTGCGCTCGGTGAGCGTGCACGAGGGCCAGCAAGTGAGCGCCCGCGAGGAAATCGGCACGGCCGCCCTCGACTCGGAAGGCACCGCGCAGGTGCAGTTTCAGGTGTGGCGCAACTCGGCCAACCTTAACCCCGAGAGCTGGCTGGGGAGAAAGTAGGGGGTAGGAATAAAATCGTTTGTCATTGCGAGCGCAACGAAGTGAAGCGCGGCAATCGCCCCGGAACGATACCCGCGCCGGCCATTCCGCTAGCTCGTTCGGGCTCCATTCTGGGGCGATTGCCGCGCTTCACTTCGTTGCGCTCGCAATGACAAGAGGCTTATTACAGCTCCATAATATCCTCGTTCCAGAGGGTAGGCTCGGCTTCGATAAACTCGCGCATCATCTCGATGCATTCGGGCGAATTGAGGATTTCGACCTCCACGCCGTGCGACTGCAGAAACTCCAGCGACTCGCCGAAGGTCTGGGCCTCGCCTACTACCACCTTCGGGATTTTGAACTGCACGATGGTGCCGGCGCACATGTAGCAGGGCATCAGCGTGGTGTAGAGCACGGTGTCGCGGTAGGTGCGCTGGCGGCCGGCGTTGCGCAGGGCGTCCATTTCGCCGTGCGCGATGGGGTCGAGGTCCTGCACGCGCTTGTTGTGGCCCCGGCCCACGATGTTCTGGCCGCGCCGCAGCACCGAGCCAATCGGGATGCCACCCTCGCGGCGGCCCTGCCGCGCCTCGTCGATGGCGGCCTGCATGAAAGTATCCATTTGGTGTTTTAGTTGATTGGTGATAGCTGATTGTTAATCGTTTGTCATTGCGAGCGCAACATTCTGCGCATAAAGCAGAGATGGAGCGCGGCAATCTTTCCTTCACGTTAGGAGTACTATCCCGACGATTAGGAAGGATTGCCGCGCTCCATCTCTGCTTTATGCGCAGAATGTTGCGCTCGCAATGACATAGAGGCTATTTTCTACAAACTTACCGCACTAACTCGACCCAGCCCTTAATCGGGGCCGAGCCATCGGGCGGGGTGAGCAGGTAGTAGTAGATGCCGGCGGCCACGCCCGCGCCGTCCCAGGTATTCTGGTAGGCGGCGTTTTCGTACACCGGCTGGCCCCAGCGCGAGAATACTTGCAGGCGGGGCGGGCAGCCGCCCAGGCGCGGCGCAAACAGGTCGTTCTGGCCGTCGCCATTGGGTGTGAATACGTTGGGAATCAGCATTCCCCGCACCACCACGGGGGGTAGGGCCAGGGCGTTGCCGCAACGGTTCTGGTTGAAGCCCAGCGTCACGCGGGGCCGGTAGGTACCGGCTTTCAGGTAGGTGTGCGTCACGTCGAAGCCCGTCACTACCGTCGTGCTGTCGCCAAAGTTCCAGGTTAGCACCGCGTCGGGGGGTAGGGAGGCGGGGTCCTGGTGAAAGTGGACTACCAGCGGCGCCACCGCGCTGGGCACGCAGGGACCCGGCACCAGCGCCGGGGCCAGCACCGCCGGCGCCAGTAGCGTGATGCGCCGCGTGCTCACCACCGGGCAGGCCGTGCCCGCGTTCACGGTGTAAGTGAGCACAAAGGTGCCCGGCGCGGCCGGCGGCGTAAACAAGTTGCCGGCCGAGAGGCCCGGCCCCGCCCACGCGCCGCCCGCCGGCGTGGCCCGCAGCCGGAATGCCCGCGCGCTGCCGGGGCACAGCACCGTATCGGCGGGCATCGCCACCGTGGCCGTGCCCAGCACCTGAATGGTGGTGCTGGCCTGGCTGCCCGCGTTGCCGCAGGCCAATACCGCCGCGATGGTGTAGGTGAGCCGCTGCGCGCCCACCAGGGCAGCACTCGGGGTGAAGACAAAGCCCGCCGCCACCGAGCCCGACACGCCCGGCCCGCTCCAGGTGCCGCCGCCCGGCGTGCCATTGGTGAGCGGCACGGGGCCGTTGTTGGCGCACACGGCGGGTAGGGCGGCCGCCACGGCCTGCGCCGCGCTGCTCACCGTCACGGTCAGCTGGGCCGCTACCGTGCAGGCCGAGGTGGCGCCCGGCACGGTGTAAGTGAGCTGCTGAACACCGGCCAGGGCGGGGGTAGGGGTAAAGACGAAGCCCGCCGCTACCGAGCCCGACACGCCCGGCCCGCTCCAGGCGCCGCCGGCCGGCGTGCCGCCCAGCCGCACGGGCGGCGAGTTGTCGCACACGGCCTGGCTGGGGCCCACGGCCGCCACGGTAGGCTCAAAATTGAGCTTAAAGGCGGCGTTGTTGCAGGGCGTGTTGTAGCCGGGCAGCGCCACGCCGCCGTTGACGGGCGAGTACGAGTACGCGCCCGGCGGCACCGGAAAGCCGTTGCGGTTGAAGCACGAGCACACCGCCGCGTACACGATGCCGCGCGGGTCGAAGCGCGAGGTGCCGCCGTCCACGTGGTCGCCCTCCGAGTAGGGGGTAGGGTCGCCGTAGTAGGTGGCGTAGCTCAGCGCCGTGAGGCCGGGCGCGAACTGGGCCAGGTAAAAATCGGAGCCCGCGCCCGGCGTATCCGGCGCGGTGCGCACGGCGTTGGCCGTGGTGGGCATCCCGTCGGTGTAGCCGTTGTTGGATACGTAGCCGCTGTAGCTGTAGGCAGCCTGGTTCACGTCGCCGCCCCAGCCGCAGGCGTACACCCGGTCGCACTGGTCCACCAAAAAGGCGGTGGGCGAAATATCAATCGTGCCGCGCCCGCTGCCAAATACCGTGCTCAGCAGCGTTTTATCGAGGTCGGGGCTCAGCTTGTGAATAAACTGCCGGCTGCCCGCGTTGCGGTACACCCCCGCCGATACCGGCCAGCTGCCCAGCGTCTGGCCCAGGATGTACACCCCGCCATCGCCCCCAATCTGGGCAAAAAATGCCTGGTCGTAGGCGCTGGTACCCAGGTACGTAGCGCGCTGCACGGCACTGCCATTGGCCGCGATGCGGGCCACGAAGCCATCGACGCTGCCCTGGGCCTGGGCCTGGTAGCCGCCCGCCGTGGCCGGCAGGTTGGGGCTGAGCGTGCCGCCCGCCACGTAAGCGTTGCCGCTGGCGTCGAGCTGCACCGAGTAGGCCGCGTCGGCGGCGCTGCCGCCCAGGTAGCCGCTCCACACCAGGCTGTTCAGCGTAGGCGTGAGCTTGACTACCACCGCGTCGCAGGTGCCGCCCCGGAAGCTGGGGCCGAAGCTGCCGCTGGTCACCGGGAAGTTGGTCGAGCTGGTCACCGACGCCACGTACACGTTGCCCTGGGCGTCGGTCAGGATGTCGCCGCGCAGCGCGTCGCCGTAGTTCTGGGGCAGCTGCCGGGTGGCCGAAAGCGGGTTGTAGGCCGCGATGCCGTCGTTGCCGCTGCCGCCCAGGTAGGTCGAGGCCAGCAGCGAGCGGCCGTCGGCGCTCAGGCGCGAAATCACGAGGTCGGTACCATTACTCACCCGGTAAATGGGCGCGGGCGCATAGCCAAACGGGTCCACCGACTGCCCGCCCGCGAAGCCGCGCTGCAACGCGCCGTTGGTGGTGGGGTAGTTGGTCGAGGAAGTGCTGCCCAGCACCAGCAGCTCGCCCTGCGCGTTCACCACCAGGCTGCTCGGAAAATCGTCGCGGTTGCCGCCCAGGTAGGTAGCCCACACCCGTGCGGCCGCCCCGTTCACCGCCGGGTTATACTTGATAAGCGCGATGTCGATAATGCCGCCGAAGGTGGTCTGAAACGCGCCCGCCGTGGTAGGGTAGCTCGGAATGGCCACCATATCATCGAGCACGATGCCGCCCGAGTACAGGTTGCCCGCCGCGTCATAAGTCGCCGTGAAGCCCCAGTTGCTGCCCCTGGCCCCCGAGTAGGTCGAAAACACCACCGTGGGGTCAATCACCAGCGGCCGGCCGTGGTCATACGCCCCCAGCTCGAACGATACCCGCGCCGCAGCCGGTGCCAGGCGGTAGCGGCAGGCCACGGCCTGTCGCGCCCCGGTGGCCGGGTCGAGCTGGTAGGCGTGGGGTAGTAGCTCGGTCAGCTCGCCCACCGAAGTGCCCACGTGCAGCTGCCCATCGGCGCTGAGGGTGAGGCTGGTAGCGCCTTCGTAAATCAATTGTACCCGGCCGGCGTCGGCCCCGGCCGCCACCTCAAAATCATACTCCAGATGCTGGGTCGCGTTCTCGTAAAAACGGGCGGCCACGCCGGGCCACGGCGCTTCGTAGCGCACCTGCCGGTAGCTGGGCACGGCCTGGGCCCATTGGGCGGGGTCGGCGCCGTGCAGGTAGTTGCGCACTTCGGCGGTGGCCTGGCTGGGCAGCAGGGGGGTAGCCGCGTCGGCCCCCACGAAGCGCACCCGCAGCTGGTGGCCACGCACGGGGGCGGCGGCCTCGGCGGGGGTAGGGGCCACCGCGGCGGGGCGGGCGCTGGCCTTCGCCCCTTTAGCCGCCGCGCTGCTGCCCGGCCCCAGGTGCGGGTGCGCGATGGGCTCCAGCAGGATGTAGCGCAGGCCGCCCGGCTCCAGGCACAGGTGGCCGCCCGGCACGGCCGCCGCGTAGCGCACGGCGCCGGGCCACTGGCCCCGGTTGGCCACGAACTCCAGGCTGGGCGCCGTCTCGGGCAGGGCCACGGGCGCGGCGGGCCGGCCGGCCGGCAGGTGCTGGCCGTGCGCGGCCGCGCTCAGCGCCACTAAACAGAAACTAGCGTAAAACTTTTTCCACATAAAATAGGGCGTAAGCAATCTAGTAGTAAAGCTAAGCCCTGGCGGCCTATGCCGCAACCCTCGCGCCGCGCCGGGCGGTGGCGGGCGTATTTTTGCCGGGCCGGGGGCCAGTTGGCGCGCCGCCGGCCCCTTGTGCGTCGCTTGCTGTCTTACCGTTTTACCCTGCTGGTGCTGCTGGGCCTGCTGCTGAGCGTGGCCGCCGAGCGGGTGCCGGCCGGCCAGCTGGTGCTGGCGCCGCTGCTGGCCCTCACGGTGCCGGGGTGGCTGGCGCTCACGGCGGGGGTAGGGCTGGTATGGGTGCTGCGCGCCCGGCGCATCGCGCTGCTGCCGCTGGCCGCGCTGGTGCTGGCCTGGCCGCAGGTGCAGCGTGGCCTGCCTCTTCATTTAACAGTTAACAATTATCAATTATCAGGCAGTAGTCAGCAAGCAATAATTATTAACCAATCACTAGAAATCAATAACCAGAAACCAGAAACTACTCCCCCAAGCACCAAGCACCAAGCACCAAGCACTAACACTAGCACCACCCTGCGCCTGCTTTCGGCCAACGTGCGCATTTTCAACGTGTACGCGCAGCTGCGCAAGCCTGACCCGGCGGCCCCGGCTAAGTTTATGGCCTGGCTGGCCGCCAGCCCCGCCGACGTGCTCTGCCTGCAGGAGTTTTACAATGAGCCGGCCGGCACGAAGTCGGCCGACGGCGACTTGTTTCGGGTAGGGGAGAAGCTGGGGTCGGATATCGGCCGGCAGGTATTTATCTCCAAGAGCCTGACCAACAGCGTAGGCGCGGAGTTTGGCCTGGCTATTTTTTCGCGGCTGCCCATCGTGGGGCGGGGCGAAATCGCGTTCGGCCGCCTCAGCCAGAACCACGCCATGTGGGTCGATGTGGCCGGCCCCGGCCCGCACGATACCGTGCGGATTTTCAACGCCCACCTCCAGAGTATGAGCCTCGATGAGCGGGACATCGTGACGGCCGGCTCCAGCCAGGCCGGCTTCAAAACCAAGGGTAGGGGCCTGCTGGGGCGCTTCGTGCGCGGCGCGGCGGCCCGCGCCTGGCAGGCCGATACGCTGCTGGCCCGCGTCAGCCGCTCGCCCTACCCCGTGCTGCTGGCCGGCGACCTCAACGACGTGCCCTATTCCTACGCCTACAACGCGCTGGCCGGCCCGCTCCAGAATGCCTGGGCCACCGTGGGCTTCGGGCCGGGCAACACCTACCACGGCCGCCTACCCCCCCTGCTGCGCATCGACCAGCAGTTTGCCGGCCCGCGGTGGCAGGTGCTGGCCTGCCGCATTCACGACGAGATTCCGTATTCCGACCACTTCCCGGTCGAAGGACTATATCAGTTGAAAGCTAAATAAAACAGCTGTCATTGCGAGCGCAGCGAAGCAATCGCACCCGCACGACACCCGAACGATGATGTTCTGGGGCGATTGCCGCGACCTTGCTTGATGCGCAACATGCTCGCAATGACAGACGGCGCTACTTGCCCAACTTTGCCGGACCTTTGCCGTTGGCTACTGCCCGCTTATCAACCATCAGCCAGGCTGATAACTGATACTTGATGACTGATACTTGAAAAAATGCTGACGCTTTATAATACGCTGTCCCGTAAAAAGGAACCCTTCGCGCCCCTGCACCCGCCGCTGGTGGGCCTCTACCTGTGCGGCCCTACCGTGTATAACGATGCCCACCTGGGCAACGCGCGCGGGCCCATCGTGTTCGACGTGCTCACGCGCTACCTCCGCTACCTGGGCTACCAGGTGCGCTACGTGCGCAACATCACCGACGTGGGCCACCTCGTGGGCGACGGCGACGAGGGCGAGGACAAGCTGGCCAAAGCCGCCCGCGCCCAAAAGCTGGAGCCCATGCAAGTGGCTCAGCACTACACCGTGCGCTACCGCCAGGCGATGGCCGCCCTGGGCTGCCTACCCCCCGATATCGAGCCCCAGGCCAGCGGCCACATCACCGAGCAAATCGGGCTCATCGAAGAAATCCTGGGCCGCGGCCTGGCCTACGTGGTCAACGGCTCGGTGTATTTCGACGTGCCCAGGTACAATGACGAGGGCCTGAACTACGGCCGCCTCTCGGGCCGCGTGGTGGAAGAATTGCTGGCTAACACCCGCGCCGAGCTGGCCGGGCAGGACGAAAAGCGCTCGCCCCAGGACTTCGCGCTCTGGAAAAATGCCGCCCCCGAGCACCTCATGCGCTGGCCCTCGCCCTGGGGCCTGGGCTTTCCGGGCTGGCACCTCGAATGCTCGGCCATGAGCCGCAAGTACCTCGGCGCCGCGTTCGATATTCACGGCGGCGGGCTCGACCTCATGTTTCCGCACCACGAGTGCGAAATCGCGCAGAACGAGGCCAGCGACACGCCCGGCACCGGCGCGCGCTTCTGGCTGCACAACAACATGCTGACCGTGAACGGCCAGAAGATGAGCAAGTCACTGGGCAACTTCATTACCCTCAACGAGTTCTTTCAGGGGGGTAGCGCCGCGCTGTCGCAGGCCTACTCGCCCATGACGCTGCGCTTCTTCTTCCTGCAAGCCCACTACCGCTCGCCCATCGACCTCTCGGACGACGCCCTGCAAGCCGCCCGCAAGGGCTACCGCAAGCTCATGAACGGCCTGCGGCTGCTGGAGAGTGAAAAGTTAAGAGTGAAGAGTGAAGAGTTACAAATTGACGAGCAAAAGCTAGCGGCTAACAGCCAACAGCTAGTAACTCTGGCAAATAAGCCATTCGAGTTTCTGAACGACGACCTGAACACACCGCGCGCCCTGGCCGCCTTGTTCGACCTGCTCAAGCGCTTCAACACGCTGGCCACTACCCCCACCGCGCTGGCCGAAGTCAGTGCCGAGGCCGTGGCGGAGGCCGCCGCGGCCTACCGCGCCGTGGTGGTCGATATTCTGGGCCTGCGCGACGAGCCCCGCGCCAGCGCCGAAGAATTGTTGACGCTCGCGCTGGGTTTCTACCAGGAAGCCAAGTCGGAGAAAGCCTACGACAAGGTGGACCAGATTCGCAGCGCCCTCAAAACGCAGGGTATCGTGATTAAGGATACTAAAACCGGCGTCGAGTGGGCCTACAGCGAAGAGTAACTTTGTCATGCTGAGGAACGAGGCATCTTATCACGGCCGCGTTCGTCAAAAATTATAGTAACCACAGCGGCGCGGGCGTGACAAGGTCCTTCGCCGCGCTCAGGCTGACCATCGTATTCTATGCGTTTTCAACACTTTCGCCTTTCCCTGGTGGTCGTAGCCGGCCTCGCGCTCCTCACGGCCTGCCCCTCCGAAAAGCCGGCCGAAGTGGCTACCCCCCCCGCCGCGGCCCAAACGCACCCGACCCCGGTCTTCAACGCCGATTCGGCCTACGCGTTCACGGCCAGGCAGGTGGCCTTCGGCCCGCGCGTGCCCAACTCGAAGGCGCACGTGGCCTGCGGCAACTACCTGGTGGCCAAGCTCAAGCAGTTTGGGCTGACCGTGCGCGAGCAGCCGTTCCAGGCCATGACCTTTGATGGCACCCAGATTAAGGGCCGCAACATCATTGCCCAGTACCAGCCCACGGCGGCGCGGCGCGTGGCCCTGTTCGCGCACTGGGATACCCGGCCCTTCGCCGACGCCGACAAGCAGCACAAAAATGCCCCGATGGATGGCGCCAGCGACGGCGCCAGCGCCGTGGCCACGGCCCTCGAAATAGCGCGCGTGCTCAGCCTGCGGCCCGATAGCCTGGCCCCGAACGTGGGGGTAGACATTATGCTGATGGATGCCGAAGACTGGGGATATGAGACTGGTACGCAAGACGATATCAAGGACCAGCTTGACGAATCCAACGGCAACTCGTCGTGGTGCCTGGGCTCGCAGTACTGGGCCAAGCACCTGGTGCCCGCCGGCTACAAGGCCGAATACGGCATCCTGTTTGACATGGTGGGGGCCAGGAATGGCCACTTTACCCGCGAAGGTACCTCGCTGAACAACGCCCGCTCAGTGGTGGATAAAATCTGGAATACGGCCGCCAAGCTGGGCTACTCCGACTACTTTCTATTCAAGGATACGGGGGCCATTACCGACGACCACGTGTACACCAATCAGGCGGGGGTGCCCACGGTGGACATCTACGACCACCCGGCTTTCGGCGAGGAATACTTCCCCGCCTACCACCACACCACGGCCGACAACATGAGCATCATCCACCGCAAAACCCTGAAAGCCGTGGGCCAGACGGTGCTGCAAGTGCTGTACAACGAGTAGCAGAGGTAATGACAAATGACTAATGCTGAACGTCATGCTGACGACAGGAAGCATCTCTCCCGCGTAACTAACCTCAGCTGTTAGAGTTACTTACCTGGGAGAGATGCTTCCTGTCGTCAGCATGACGTTCAGCATTAGTCATTTATTGCTACTTACTGGCCGTGGCGACGGTTACTTGCTCAGCCTGCTTCACGTAGCGCTGAATGTGGGTAACGAGCGCCTCCAGCACGTCGGTGAGGCGCAGGCGTAGCCAGGGGTAGAGCGGGTTGGGAATGCGCACTGCCCCGGCATCGACCTGGCGGGCCAGCAGCAGCAGGCGCAGCAACTCGTCGAGCTGGCGGTTGAAGGCTTCGACTACGGTGCCGGTGAGGCGCACACCGGTGGGCGCGAACTGCTTGGGGCGCCGTAGTAAATTGTCGCCCAGGCCATTATTTTTTTGGGCCGTTTCGGTGAAGTAGCGGCCCAGCCAGCCGCTGCGTACCTGCGAGCTGGCTGTAGAGCCGCTGGCCTGCGCCAGGCGCAGGCGCGCCTTGAGGCTGGGCAGGTAGTAGCCGCCCACGATGTTGAGGTGTTCCAGGCACTGGGCCGCGCTCCACTTATCATACGCGGGCCGGCGGTTGAGCTGCTCCGAATTGAGCGGCCGCAACCGTTGGTGAGATAGCACCCGCAGGGACAGCACCTGATTGGTGAGCCGGTCGAAAAACTCGGTGGTATCACGTGCGGAAGCACTCATAATAGGATAAACAGCAGACAACGCACTAGGTTTGAGTTGTAATATTACGGCGCAGGGCGGGAATTGACCCAACCTGCTCACCGTCTTTCTTCTTGCATTTATGCAAAATCATGCTTCTGCCCTAACTCGCTTTACGTGCGTGCTCGGGCTGCTGTTGGGCGTAGCCGTGGGCGCGGCCGCGTAGGCCGTTCCCAATCCGGGTGAGAGAATGTGGAGCCTGGTGACCTTTGGGCCGCAAGCGCCGACTACCAGCGGCGGCGACGATTTTACGCAGACTTTTTTCTTCCTGGTGCCCGCTACCGAGCGCAGGCCTATCTATATACGGGTTTTTGACCCTGATTGCGGCGGGCACCTCGACGCCAGGGTGGGCCAGTTTAATACCAGTACCGAGTTCAGCCTCTACGGGGGGTAGGGACGCACTCGGCCAAAGGCCCTACCGACCCGCGCCCGGCCAGCCCGGCTACCCCACCTTCGGGCCGCCTGCTGAAGCAGCAGGCCTGCGGCGCGGAGCCGACCTGCGACGGTAAATATTTCAATTTCGGCCCCCTCAATCCGCTGGCGGGCGAAATGGTAGCGCATTTTCAGGGATACGTATATAAAGTAGTAGTGCGCGGACTGAGCGGCAACGATGGCAACCTCTACCGCTTCTTCCTCAGCAGCAGCCCCAACCTGCACGTGCCCATCCCCGGCGGCAACGCGTTTACGTACGAATACTGCTGCCGCGTTCCGGCCGCGCCGCCTTCGGGTTGGCCCGTTACGGTGCACCTCTATCCCTTTGCCAATGAGCACGTAGTGAGTATCAAGCAAAGTAATTTTGATAGGGATAACTCAGCCAGACTCACCATTTTCAGCGTTGCCAAAAATGGCCACGATGCCCCGGTAAGCGGCGACGGTCAATGGACGAGCCGCGTGCTCCCCATCGATTCGAGAGAGTACGGCCTGTCGCTCGATTTTCGGCTGGTAAGTGAGGCTACTACCTTTAATGACGTAATTTTTTACGTTACTGACCAATATGATACGGCCGTGCCCTTCTTCGCCGTGCCGCTCGGCGGCCCGCCGCGCTACAAGTACGACATCGACATGAAGGCGCATAAAGGAGTAATGAGAGTAGTTGCAGTAATGTTGTTCAAACAGTTAAGACGACATTACTCTAACTACTCTCATTACTCATTGTCCCGTCCGGCGTTGCGGCGCGGGGCGGTGTCGTCGGCATCCTGGGGCTTGTCGCCATCGGCGGGGCGGAAGTCGTCGCGCTTGTCCTGACCGTAATTCTGAGCCTTATCCTGGTTGGTGAAGTTATCGTGCTCGGGGCCGCGCGCGCCAGGGTTCTGGTCGTCGTACGAGCCACCTTTGGAGCCATAGCCCTGGCTGGTATCGCCCTCCTTCGAGCCGGCGGGGCCAAAACCATTGCGTGAGTCGCCGGTGTTGGGGCTGGTAGGCTGGGCTTCTTCGCTACGCTCGTGGCCGTAGCCATAGCCGGGATTTTGTGGGGCGTCGGGCGCATTGACGGGCGCTGGGGCGCCCTGGCCAGCGGGCGCGTTGCCGCCGGGCTGCTGGTCGTGGCTGCGGCCGCCCTGGCTGCCCTGGTTGTCGTAGCCCCCGCGCGAGGAATGCTGGTCTTCCTGCTGGTTGCGGCCGCCGGGGCCACCGGCCACGTGGTTGCCGGGCGTGCCGGCGGGCAGCCCTACCCCCGAGGTGTGGCCGTAATCGGGTGCGTAGGCCGAGCCTACCGTGGGCGCGCCGTTATCATTCTGAAAAGCCGCCGCCTCGCCCGTTTTGCCGGGCAGGTTGCGGTTGTCTTCGACGTTGCCCCGGCCATCGGTAGCCGGCGGGCGGTTAGTGATGTTAGCGTTGAAATCCATTGTTGGCGGCGCGGGCGTGTCGCGCACGGCGTGGCCTTGCTGGCTGGGGCGCTGGTCGCGGCCATCGTAGGCGCGGTAGGCATTGTCCTGCAAGCCCGGCTCTGAGGCGCCTTCGCCGTAATATTTCTCCTCGGTGGCCTCGGCGGCGGGGCGCTCGGCGGCCGTGTCAAACTCGCGGTACTGGTTGCCAAAGCCGCCGTGCGTGCCGCCCAGCGTGCCTTGCTCGCCAAACTCCCCGCGATTAGCATCGGCGCGCTGGTTGCTGGCCCGGTCGTGGTCCTGAAAGCTGTTCTGCACGTCGTTGCCGAAGTTGCCACCATATACGTTGGGCTGGTTGGAGTCGGTGGGCGGGGCGGGGGCGGCTTCTACGTCGGCGGGCTTAGCCTCACGGTTATCTTGCTCGCCGCCGGGCTCTACCGCGCCTTTGCCGGCATCCATCTCACTGTCAAACAGCTCTTCGCTGCTGGGTGGGGGGGTAGGGACCGGCTCGCCCGACTGCATGGCCGGCGTGGCGGGCTGCAACGAGCTGTTGGCGTTGGTATTGTGGGCGTCGGCACCCATCCTGGTGGTTTCGTCGGCGGGTTGGCTGGGGTGGTTGCCGGCAATTTCGTTGGGCTGGTCGTTGAGGCTAGGCATGAGAAAAGGCTGAAGAAGGTGAAGGGTGGGAAAAGCTGGTCGCTACTACTCAACTATACGCCTCAGCGCGCCCGGCGTTGGGCTGGCCCGGCCTGGCTCAAAAAAATGCGGGCCACTCGCCTTGGTCCGGCCGGGGCCAGGCTTACATTTGGCGACGCCATTTCTTCGCCTATTAAGTAACGTTTTACCACGCATTATGCAACGCCGCCAATTCCTTCAGCACGGTACGCAGGCCGCCCTGGCCTCGGCCCTGCTGCCGCTCGCCGCCACCGCCGCTGCCGCGCCCGAAACGCCTACCCCTGCCTTCGAGCCCGAAGCGGGACCAACGCTAGCCCCTTTCGCCCTCAGCGAAGTAAGTATCAGCGACCTGCAGGCTCAGCTGGCCAGCGGCAAAGCCACCAGCCGCGGCCTGTGCCAGCAGTACCTGGCCCGCATCGCGGCCATCGACAAGGCCGGCCCGGCCCTGAACGCCATTATCGAGCTAAACCCCGACGCCCTCAGCATTGCCGACGGCCTCGATAAGGAGCGCAAGGCCGGTAAGCTGCGCGGCCCCATGCACGGCATTCCGGTGCTCATCAAGGACAACATCGACACCGGCGACCAGATGCAGACCACCGCCGGCGCGCTGGCGATGCAGGGCCACCACGCCGCCCAGGACTCGCACGTAGCCAGGCAATTACGCCAGGCCGGGGCCATTATTCTGGGTAAAACCAACCTGAGCGAGTGGGCCAATTTCCGCTCGACGCACTCGGCCAGCGGCTGGAGCAGCCGCGGCGGCCAAACCCACAACCCCCACGTGCTGGACCGCACGCCCAGCGGCAGCAGTGCCGGCTCGGGCTCGGCGGCTTCGGCCAGCCTGTGCGCGGCGGCCGTGGGCACCGAAACTAACGGCTCCATCGTGTCGCCGTCGTCGGTCAATGGCCTGGTGGGCCTCAAGCCCACCGTGGGCCTGGTGAGCCGCACGGGCATTATTCCCATCTCGGCCACCCAGGACACGGCCGGCCCGATGGCCCGCACGGTGCGCGACGCGGCCATGCTGCTGGGCGCGATGGCCGGCCCCGACCCGACCGATGCCGTCACGGTTTCGGCCAACAACCCGGCGAAGGCTGCCGACTACACCCGCCTGCTGCGCCCCGACGCCCTGAAAGGCCAGAAGCTGGGGGTAGAGAAGGGCCACCTCGCCAGCCAGACCGCCGGCGGCGAGCTGCTGCGCAAAGCCGTGGCCGACCTAAAGGCCCAGGGTGCTACGGTGGTCGAAGTGGACGTGCGCGCCGCCACCCAGCCCATCGGCGAGTCGGAGTTCGACGTGCTGCTCTACCAGTTCAAGGATGGCTTGAATAAGTACCTGGCCAGTACCAAAGCGCCGATGAAAACCCTGGCCGACGTTATCGCCTTCAACAAGGCCCACGCCGCCAGGGCCATGCCCTTCTTCCAGCAGGAAATTCTGGAGCAGGCCGAAAAAACTGACGGCCTGGGCAGCGAGAAGTACAAGGCCGCGCTGCGCAAAGTGGTCGATACCTCGCGCGCCGCGCTCGATACGGCCCTGAAAACCGACGGCGGCCTGGCGGGCATCGTGGCCATTACCACCGGCCCGGCGGCCTGCATCGACCTCGTGAATGGCGAGTACAACACCGGCCCCGGCTACGCCGGCGCGGCCGCGATGGCAGGCTACCCCCACCTCACGCTGCCGATGGGCTACGTACACGGCCTGCCCATTGGCCTGTCGTTCGTGGGCGCGCCTTATCAGGAAGCCGAATTGCTGGCCCTCGGCTATGCCTACGAGCAGGCGACCAAGCACCGGAAAGCGCCGGAGTTTAAGGCGGTGATAGGATAGTAAATAGTGTCGTAGGGGCGGGCTGCTGGCTTTTCGCCAGCTGTCCGCTCGTCGTGCGCGCCGCTTGTTCTGACGACGAGCGGACAGCCGGCGAAAAGCCGGCAGCCCGCCCCTACGGCAGTCTATAAGCCACTCTAAAATATCTTGCCCGGATTCATAATCCCTTTAGGGTCAAATACTTGCTTGATGCCGCGCATGAGGTTCAGGTTGGCTTCGGCCAGGGCAATGTGCATGAAGGGCTTCTGCACCAGCCCAATGCCGTGCTCGCCCGAGATGGTGCCGCCGAGCTTTACGCACAGCTCGAAAATCTCCGAAATAGGCTGCCGCAGGCCCACGTTCCACTGCTCGTCCGTCAGCTCGCCGCGGATGATGTTGACGTGCAGGTTGCCGTCGCCGGCGTGGCCGTAGCACACGCTTTTGAAGCCGTAGCGGGCCCCGATTTCCTTCACGCCCTGGAGCAGGGTAGGGAGCTCGGCGCGCGGCACCACGGTGTCTTCTTCCTTATATACGGAGTTGTAGCGCACCGAATTGCCGATGTTGCGCCGGATGCGCCACAGGTCGTCTTTCTGCCCGGCCGTATCGGCCAGCAGAATTTCGCCCACGTCGTATTTCTCCAGCACCTCGTACACCTGCTCGGCTTCCTTATAAAGCTCGTCGAGGTCCTGGCCATCGAGCTCGATGAGCAAATGGGCGGTGATGTCTTCGGGCAGCGTGAGCGGAATTTTCAGATAGTCGGACGACCAGGCGATGGCCTCGCGCTCCATAAACTCCATGCCCGAGGGGATGATGCCCGCCCGGAACACCGCCGATACGGCCTCGGCGGCCTGCGCCTCCTGCCGGAAGGGCACCAGCATCAGGATGTTGTGCTGGGGGTAGGGCAGGAGCCGGAACACCGCCTTGGTAATAATGCCCAACGTGCCCTCCGAGCCCACCATGAGCTGCGTGAGGTTGTAGCCGGTGGCGTTTTTGAGGGTGTTGGCGCCGGTCCAGATAATCTCGCCGGTGGGTAGTACTACTTGCAGGTTAAGTACATAGTCGCGGGTGGTGCCGTATTTCACGGCCTTGGGGCCGCCGCTGCTCTGGCTCAGGTTGCCGCCCAAAAAGCACGAGCCCTTGCTGGCCGGGTCGGGGGGGTAGAAGAGGCCGACTTCCTTCACCGCGTTCTGGAAGGCCTCCGTTACCACGCCCGGCTCCACGGTGGCTTGCAGGTTGCGCTCGTCGATTTTGATAAGCTTGTTGAAGCGCTCCATGCTGAGCACCACGCCATTATGGATGGGTAGGGCGCCACCGCTGAGGCCGGTGCCGGCCCCGCGCGCCGTCACGGGCACCTGGTGTTCGTGGCAGAGCTTCAGGATGGCGCTGACCTCCTCCGGGGTGCCGGGCCGCAGCACCACGTCGGGCGCGAAGTGGAAGTCCTCGGTGTGGTCGCGGCCGTAGGCGTCGTACTGCTGGGCTTCGGCGGTGGTGGCCGTGAGCACGTGCGCCGGAGTCACTATCTGCCCGAAAGCGGATACTAGCGCGGGGGTAAGGGCGTTGAAGGACATGAGTGAAAAAACGCGGCCAGGGGCCGCCGGGCTATATTTGCCAGTAATGCAGTGTGAAAGAACGAAGGTACGGCCGCTGCGGAAAGCACGCTCAACCGCTGGCCGCCCGGCCACCCACGGGGCCTGGCGGGGCTATTACGGCCTGGTAATCGGGCTGTTGCTGCTGGGCAGCAGCTGCCAGCGCAAGCTCAACCAGCACAACGGCCGCTACTACCCGGCCCGCGACATGGTGCGCCTCAAGCGCGGCGAGCGCGTGGCCCGCCCCAGCGTGAGCAAAACCAAGGTGCGCACCACCACGCCCAGCGGCAGCGCTACCACCAAGACGGTAATAAAACGGCCCATGCGCGCCGGCAACGCCACCGGCGTGCTGGCCAGCGCGATTGAGAATGCCCGCTCGTACCAGGGCACGCCCTACCTCTTCGGCGGCACTACCCGCCTGGGCATGGACTGCTCGGCCCTGCTCCAGCTCTCGTTTGCCGATGCGGGCGTTACCATTCCGCGCTCCTCGAATGAGCAGGCCGCCTGGGGCGACCCCGTAAAGCCCACCGAATTGCAGCCTGGCGATTTCTTATTTTTTGGGGCCTCGCCCGGCTCGCCGGTCATTACGCACGTGGGGATGGTGACGGTGGTTGATGACGAAGGGGTGGAGTTTATTCACGCCTCTACTTCGCTGGGCGTCATTGAGAACAGCTTCGAGGCCGACTACTACCTCAGCCGCTTCATTCGGGCAGTGCGGCCCCGTTTGTGAAGACTTGATGAGAAGTTGGCTATGCAGGCGGTCAACTTTTAGATTGTTAACATTGTCGTAACAGGTGGTTTTCGGAGGTGCGCCCTACCTTTGTGAGCCCATCCGTCGCGCTTTTTTCTCACTTTTTCTTCTTTTTATGAAGTTACTGTACTTACGACACGCGTTTGTGCTGGTAGTATTGCTGCTGTCGGCCCACCTGGGCTGGAGCCAGGGCGCTACTACGGCCGCCATGAGCGGCACCATTACCGACAGCAAGGGCCAGCCCCTGCCCGGCGCTACTGTCGTGGCGGTGCACACGCCCACCAACACTACCTACGGCAACTCTACGAACGCCGACGGTCGCTTCAACATCCAGAACATGCGGGTAGGCGGCCCTTATACCGTCAAGGTGTCGTTTGTGGGCTACCAGGATTTCACGCGCACGGGCGTCAACCTGACACTGGCTGAGAACTTCCGCCTCGATGCTAAACTAGGGGAAGCTTCTACGCAGCTGACGGAAGTGACCGTGACCGGCCGCCAAAACCCGGTTATCAATGCTGACCGCACGGGCGCGGCCACTACTATTCAGCGGCAGGTTATTGAGCAGCTGCCAACTATCAACCGCTCATTTGCCGACTACACGCGCCTTACCCCCCAGGCCAACGGTCAGGGCGGCTTCGGCAGCCGCGATAACCGCTTTAACAACATTACCATCGACGGGGCGCTGTTCAACAACGCCTTCGGCCTGGCTGGCACCATCGGCGGACAGACCGGTGCCCAGCCGATTTCGCTCGATGCCATTGACCAGATTCAGGTCAGCATCGCGCCCTACGACGTGCGGCAGGGCTCGTTTACGGGCGCGAACGTGAACGCCGTAACGCGCTCGGGCACCAACAAGATATCGGCTTCAGTTTACGATTTTTACCGCAACCAGAAGTACGTGGGTAAGCAGATTGGTGACGTGAACAACCCGGTGCCAACCTTCAACCTGAAGAACTTCGGCTTCCGCATCGGTGGTCCCATCATCAAGGACAAGCTGTTCTTCTTCCTAAACGCCGAGCGCGAGCTACGCACCGACCCGCCTTCGGGCAACTACCAAGCTGCTACCCCCGGCAACCCGGCCAACGGGCAGACGGTGTCGCAGGCCTCGGCCTCGGACCTGAACACGCTGAGTAGCTTTTTGATGACCAACTACAGCTATAGCCCCGGCGTGTACGAGGGCTACTCGCTGGCCTCGAACAGTGATAAAATCACGGCCAAGCTGGACTGGAACATCAGCTCGAACCACCGCTTCAACATCAAGTACAATTACCTGAAGTCTTACAGCGACCGGCCACCCAGCAACTCAAACTCTATCAGCAGCCGGGCGCAAACGATATACGGGCTGCCGTTCTACGGCTCGTACTACCGCATCAACAACAACCTGAACTCGTTCATTGCTGAGCTGAACAGCACCTTCGGGGCGAAGTTCTCCAACAACCTGACCGCCGGCTACCTGGCGGGCCGCGACTCCCGCGAGGCCGCCGGGGGCGGGTCTATCCCGCAGTTTCCGCTGGTGGACATCGGCAACGCTTCGGGCCTGAGCGTGGGGAAAGACAAGAATGGCAACCCCATTCCCAGCACCTACGGTACCATTGACGTGACCGCGCCCCAGACGCTCACTTCGTTTGGCTACGAGCCCTTCTCGGCTTTCAACGTCCTGAAAACCGATACGTACCAGTTCGGCGATAACTTCACGGCCTTCCTGGGCAGGCACAACGTGACAGTGGGTACTTACAACGAGCTGTATAAGTTTACCAACGGCTTCGCACCCCAGTACTACGGCGCTTACGTGTTCAACTCGCTGGATGACTTCTACGCCGCCGCCCACACCACGGCCGCGCCCAACGGTTACTACCGCGACGCCAACGGCCAGCCCCTACCCTACACCGGGGCGGCCAACCAGGGGCCGCAGCGCCCCCTGCAGCTCGGGACCCAGCGCTACCAGCTGCGCTACTCGGCGCTGGCTGATGGCTCGTTTCCCTTCGCCGTTACCAAGGCGGCCCAGATTGGCCTGTACGTGCAGGATGAGTGGTCGCCGGTCAGCAACTTCAAGCTGACCTACGGCATTCGGGGTGACCTGCCGATTATCTACTCAACCATTCAGCAGAATGCCGGCCTGGCGAACCTGACCAACTTCCGCGATGGCATTCAGCTTAATACCAGCCAGAACCCGAAGCGCACGGTGCTGTTCTCGCCCCGCGTGGGCTTTAACTGGGACGTGAACGACGACCGTAAAACGCAGCTGCGCGGCGGTACGGGCATCTTCACCGGCCGCGTGCCCTACGTATACATCTCGAACCAGGCCAGCAATAACGGCGTGCAATTCGGTACGATTGATTCGCGGGCGGCGGCCGGCCTACCTTACTACTTCAACCCCGATGTGAATGCCTTCCGCAACCAGTTGGCGGCCGGCGGGGCTAACACCCAGTATGAAGTGGCCGTATCGGCTCGCGACTTCAAGTTTCCGCAGGTCTGGCGCTCCAACTTGGCCGTGGACCACGAGCTGCCCGGCGGCCTCGTAGCGACCATCGAAGCGCTATACAGCAAGGACGTGAACGCGGTGTACTTCCAGAATGTGAACCTGCCCAACTCGACGCAGCGGTCTGCCGGCCCGGATAACCGGCCAATTTTCTACGTGCCCAACTCGGCTGGCTTGCTGACCAATAATAAGAATAACCGCATCAATGGCTTCGTGCCGGCTCCGAACCCGAACCCCAACAACCTGCCCAATGGCAACACGGCGGCTCAGCCCAACATTATCGACGCCATTCTGCTGAACAATACCAGCCGCGGCTATTCGTACAGCCTCACGGCCCAACTGCAAAAAACCTTCAGCAATGGTCTCTACGCGATGGCGGCCTACACCTACTCCGATGCCAAGTCGGTAAACGACGGCGGTTCGATTGCCTTCTCCAGCTGGACGGGCCGAGCCGTATCAGGCGACCCGAACGCCGAAGCCCTCGGCTACTCGCAATACCTGGTGTCGCACCGCGTGATTGGCGCGATTTCGTACCGTTTCAACTACCTCGGCCACCTGGGCACTACCCTCTCGATGTTTTATAACGGCCAGCCCAATGGCCGCTATTCCTATACCTACGGCGGCGACATGAACGGCGACAACGTGTTTGGCAACGACCTGATGTACATTCCGCTCAACACCAGCGCCGAGCAGATTCAGTTGGTAGACCGTGTGTTCTTCAATGGCACCGCCGATAAGTTTACCTACACCGCCGCCGCCCAGGCCGCCGACCTGGAGAACTACATTCAGGCCGACCCCTACCTGCGCGCCCACCGCGGTCAGTACGCGGAGCGCAACGGGGCCACGCTGCCCTGGCAGCACCAGGTGGACATCCGGGTGCTCCAGGATATTTTCACCAACATTGGCGAGAACCGCAACGCGCTGCAATTCAGCATTGACATCTTCAATGTGGGCAACCTTATTAATCGCAACTGGGGCTCAGGGCAGTTCCAGTACACCAGCCAGCCTCTGTCGTTCCAAGGCTACGATGCGCAAAACCGGCCTACGTTCCAGTTCCAGTATATCAATAATCCGTCGCGGGTATCCGGCGGCGGCGCTACGACTCCAACGCTGCTGACTACCCCCTTCCGCACCGACGTAACCACGCTGACCTCGCGCTGGCAGGCGCAGATTGGTTTGCGTTACTTGTTTAACTAAGCGCTGACCGGAAGCATCTCAAACGGGCGGGGAAATTTCCCCGCCCGTTTTTTTGGCCCTGATTTCGGGGCAGTTGCGAAGAATGTTAGCCGGAATGCTTGCGCAAGCCGGCTGCTGCCGTACTTTTGCACAACCAAAACGCGACCGGCGGTTTGGTAGCCACTAAAACGGGGGATTAGCTCAGCTGGCTAGAGCGCTTGCATGGCATGCAAGAGGTCATCGGTTCGACTCCGATATTCTCCACTCCCGTTTCAAGCGAAAGCGTCCGCAGGCCCTGGCTTGCGGACGCTTTTTGCGTTTGGAGGGGGTAGGGGCGGTCTTCATCCGGCGTTCAAGTTAGGAAAGGAGCTTTGCTTCACTTTCACCTTTCTAAACCCTTTCAGCATGACTACCCTTCGTACGTATTCAGTGTTGCTGGGGCTGCTGGCCGCCATAGCTGGCACCCCGGCCGCCCTGGCCCAGCAAGCGCCGACCCACGCTACCCCCCTGCCGATGCCTAATTCGAGTCGGGCCCTCGTGTACCGGGCGGCTCCGCCCGAGCAGCGCGCCGATAAGATGAGCCAGGAGCTGGCCCGGCAGCTAGGCCTCGATGCCGCGACTACGGCCAAGGTGCGGGCCGCGGCCCTGACCCGTGACCAGAAAATCGATGCCATCCAGAACGGCAGCGCGAGCAACAAAGAAAAAAATACGGCTCTGCGAGCCAATGCCACCGAGTTTAAGGCCGCGCTGCAAGGCATCCTGACGCCGGCGCAGTTCGCGCAGTATTCGGCCCACGGCGGCAAGCATGAGGGCGGCAAAAAGGCCAGCCAGTCCCAGTCGGCGCAGTCGCCCGCGCAATAAGCCGCCCGGCAAGAGAACGAGGGGGTAGGGCCGGGTGGCCCTACCCCCTCGTTTTTTAAAAAATGAGCACCAGTGTGCCGCCGATGATGAGCACCGCGCCCAGCGCCGCCTTCAGCGTGAGGGTTTCGCCCAGAAAAACGACCGAAAGCAGAATGGCCAGCGCCACACTCAGCTTATCGACCGGGGCCACCTGCGACACCTTGCCCAGCTGCAAGGCCCGGAAGTAGCACAGCCACGACAGCCCCGTGGCGATGCCCGAGAGCACCAGAAACAGCCAGGTGCGCGGCTGAAGCGTGAAGATATCGGCCGGGTTATCGCGAAAGAAAACGATGCCCCAGGCCACCACCAGAATGACCACCGTGCGGATGGCCGTCGCCAAATCGGAGCTGACGCCCTTGATGCCGACCTTGGCCAGCACCGCCGTGAGCGCCGCGAACACGGCCGAAAGTAGGGCGTAGGTCCACCACATTTTATAATTGAGAATTGGGAATGAGGAATTAGGAGCAGAAGCTGAGACTTTTCAGAAAATTGGTTCTTTGACAAATTCCGTGAACTACAAGACTAGAGCGGTAGCGGGACCATCTTTAACTTGGCGAAAAAAGCCTATTACCGGCTTCTGAGCGGTAAAATAGCAGCTAAGCCAGCAGGCCGAATTTCAACCGGCAGACTCCTCGCCATGAAATTTGTCAAAGAACCAGAAAATTAACTTGCATGTTTGCTGAGCCTCCGTTTATATTTGAACATTCATTAGAAAGACAATTTTCTTTGCTTTGCTGCTGGCGCAAAATTATATGATGGTTGAAAGTAATTTTGGTCATCGAAGCACTTCTATTCGAGAAATGCTCCTTCTGCACTACCCAGAGGCAGAGGCGGCAGTTTTGATGGGAAGTCAGGCCCACCAGCCCGTTTTAGATTTTAGCCGTGACATAGACTTTGTAGTCTTTAGCGCTGAATTTCGTGGCATCACCTTGTATGCGCACAAGGAGGCTGGGCTGGCGATTGACTTCGTTAAAATCGGCACGCATAATTTGTCGCAGCTGTTAGCAGACGAGGCATACGATGCTACTGGAACGGTGCTTCACATGCTCCTTACCGGCGAGGTAGTATTCGACCCCGAGGGATTGGCCGCCGCCGCACAGGAGCGGGCTACGCAACTGTACTACAGCGGCCACAAAGCTCTTGACCAGCAAGTAGCCGGCATCCAAGGCCGATTGCGACACATCCGCAAGAACCTAGCGAAAGAGTTGGGCGCGGCCCACGACTTCTTTCTGGCTCAGGACTTTACCCGGCTAATCGGTATTGCGCATCTTTTGGCTGAAAAAGGCTGGGCGCACCGTAGCGTATACGGCATCAATCAGCTGTTGAGTCTGCCGGGCCGCTTTGCGGCCGACCTAATGCAGCTTGTTACCAGTTTTTTATCTGACCCCGCGTCCTACCGAGCCGCTGTCCTCCGCTACATTGACTTTTATTTAGCTACGCCCTACGCAACCACTTTCCGACCTCACTGGGGAGACCGAATAATCGTTTCTGTATCTTTTACAGACAATTCTGTACTAGGTATATTAGGTGTAGGACTCCCAACCACGTTAAAACAGCCTGAGTTGTCCGCTACTTTTCGCTATTGCTTCTGGCCCAACTGTAGCCATGCCCTACCGGAGGCTGTAGTGTTAGTATTTGACTGCGTGCAAGCCCCGAGCGCAGTAAATGCGTTGTTGTGTCAGTTAGAAAAGCAGCGATTGACGGATTCAGGGAATGCGGTGCTGAGCTTTCAACTTGTGGCCCCAGGCTATCCGGGCAGCTTGCCCGGCGGAGAAGTGGAGCAGCGAGCCCTGGACCGGCTTCTGGGCCTACTTACAAAGTCGGTGCGGCAAACAGTGGAGCGGCGTGGCAAGTATGACGAAAATTATTTTGTGCTGCTTAGTGTATTGCTGCTTACCTTACTAGTAAAAGCCAGTAATTTTTCATTGCTTCAGGGCCATAGGGTTTTACATTACCTAGCGGGTCGGTGGCGCTACGATGAGCGCTTGCAGGGCAATGTGGACAATGCCACCACGCACACTATTCATGCAGACCTGGCCGCTCAAGACGCACAGTACTGCGCCCGCAATGCTGCCACCAATAACCAAGTTGTCCGAATGGGATGGCTCGCGCCGGAAACCATCGAAATAACGGATTGGGAAGTTTCCAAGGTGCAGCAGCAAATGCAGCGCTATTTAGGGGCCATCGCCTCAGCACAAGCAGTGCCAGACCCGTTGGATTGGGGCTGGCGTGAGTTGCTGGCTCCCACGGCCTCTACTGCGGAGCGACACCAAGCGTATGCCTACGCCAGTTGCGCGGAGCGGCTACTGGAAACATTGGGGCTGAGCCGGCGGCAATTTTCAGTGGTGGCCACTGCCGTCGCGAATGGTTTTTCCAACCTGCGCACTAATGTCGCCATGCCCGAAATAAGCATTATTCCTTAACCTTTTCCCATTTTTCACTTTTCCGATTTACTGCGTATGAGACTGAATTTTGACCAACTGGCGGCCGAGCTGACAGCGTTGCCGGAAGAAAAACTTGCCAAAGTCAAGGGTGGCGATGGCTACCAATCTAGTTTTACCAATGGTGGTAATGAGTATTTTCATGGCACTAACTGGGGTATCGGCGGGGGCGGCGGGTACTATTATTATACTCCTGGATATACCACTACTACCCCCGGAGGCCCGAATTGGAATAGCAATCTAGGTACTTGGTCCACTATCAATTACGGGGGAAGCACAACCACTACGTCGGGCGGGTACTGGTCGTATGTGCCCGGTGGTTCTAACAATGGAGGTGGTGGAGGCGGTGGAGGCGGTGGCGGTGGTGGAAGCACAGGTGCTACTGCCGGAATAGTAAATGACCCTGGACATGCGCTAGAGCTTACTACTTTGAGAGTTAATGCCGAATTAAAAACACTGGAATCGCAACTTGCGAACCACCAGTTAGGTAATAGTAGCATGAGTGAGTACCAGGATTATCACGACGCACTGACACAGGTAATAAGCGAAATGGATGCTATCCGACATTCTGGTATCAATGTGCGAGTAGAATACGGCGCAAAACCGGATACTCATTATGATACGTCTACCGGCGAAGTGGTAATGGTTTTTGACCAAGCCGTAAGCCCGCTTGCCCAAATAGGGGTGAATGCGCACGAAATCCACCATGTGACCGAATACTTGCAGGGGCAGTTATCCTTTAACAAGGTAACGGGTACAGCGGGAGCACTTGCTGATATTACCGACGAAATGGCTTGCTATCAGCTACAGCATGTATTAGGACTGGGCTTGAACGCTGATAGTTTTGACCTGATGGGCAACCCGTTAGCCAATGCACATAACCAAAGCAGTGACTATCTCATTTCAGCGGCCGATGTTATCGCGTTTGGTAATGCAAAGGGCATTCCTGATTATGCCCTACTTAATCAAACAGAAACGAACATTCATACTCCCGCTAACGGCAACACGCCCGCCCCGATAGACAACTTACTATTTACAGATTATTTCATCTACCACTAGGTCATGTTCGTAATAAAACAATTGCAGATTGCGCTGCTCATAGTCTTGCTTAGCGCTGGAATGGCTTATGGGCAAGACAGCGACTTAAAGAAAATGGTCGACGCCATCCGTGGTGCTCGGACCGAATCTCTTTTAGCCAGGTGGCGGGTAGAATCGGCCGCCAAATCGATTGACGTATCAAAAGCGCGTGTGCCAACAGTGTTTTTCTATGTGTATCTCGACGAGGCGTTCGCGTCGGATGAAGTCCTGAATAAACTGACTCTGGACGACGTCACCCAAGTGGCTCTAAGCTTTGACCCCGGGCTGATGGTCAGAGGAGGTGCCGTTGGGTACAATGGTGTAATCCTCGTCACCAGCAAGAAAAGCAAGTTAGGCAAGCTTTAGTACGTTCGTGTTTGCTAGAAATCGGTTCCCTATCTGACTAGCTTTGCATACTAACCAACGTGCGCGTACACCCAGCTTAAGGTGTACGCGCACGTTTTGATTTTTATTTACTGCGTGTTTAAGCAATTGATGTTATTTAACAAATTACCCGCGACAATGGGAATCAAGGTTTTACGAGTTTAGGAAATAGCCATTTTAAGCAAATCATTCAAGTGTTGCAGGCTGGCAATTTATCGGCCAATGCAGTTTATCGCCACCTAACAGCGCCCTCCTTATTTTGCCCATGACTTTCCCAAATTACCGGCAGTTGGACCAGAAAGATTGCGGTCCAACCTGCCTTAAAATAATTGCCAAGCATTACGGGAAAATTATTTCCTTGTCTCAACTCCGGGACTTGTGCGGCTTGAACCGTGAGGGTGTCTCTTTTCAAGACCTAAGCCATGCAGCCGAAAGCATTGGCCTGCGAACGCTGGCATTAGAAGTAACGCTTGCCCAGTTGCAGGAAAAGCTGCCGCTGCCCTGTATTGTGCACTGGCAGGCTAATCACTTTGTGGTCGTCTACAAAACCAGCGCGACCAAAGTGTGCGTTTCGGACCCCGTACGGGGATTAGTGACTTATGGGCTGGCTGAATTTCAGCAGCAGTGGGTGGGCACCGGTGGGCAAACGGGATTGGTACTGGCCGTTGAGCCGCAGCCCCATTTTTTTACTTCTTCAGCCCAACCAAATGAAAGGCAGACGGTTAGCGCATGGCGTTCTGCCGTAGGCTACCTGCGCCCTTATCGCGCACAGATTTATCAGCTGCTCGGCGTAATGCTTCTGCTTACCCTTATGCAGGGCGTACTGCCGTTTTTCTTCCGGGCTATTGTGGACGTGGGCATCGGTCGGCGGGACCTCACGTTTATCAATGTGCTGTTGGTGGCTAACGTTGTACTCATCCTGAGCATCGGATTGGGTAACCTAGTCCGCGACTGGTTGCTCAAGCACGTCGCGGCCCGCTTTAGCATCGCCCTGATTTCCGACTACCTCATCAAACTCTTGCGCATGCCCCTGGCATACTTCGAAACCCGAACTTCGGGCGATGTGCTGCAACGAGTGAGCGACCACGAGCGCATCAAGACGTTTTTGCTGAATCAATCTTTGGGGGTGATTTTCGCCCTGTTGTCTCTGGGGGTGTTCAGCGGGGTGCTGCTGGTATTCAGCACGGCCTTGTTCTTTATTTTTACGGGTGGCAGCTTGCTCTACATTGGGTGGGTGCTGCTATTTACCCGCTTTCAGGAAAAGCTGGACGGTAATTTCAATGAGCTGAATGCGCAGAACCAGAGCTACTGGGTGGAGATGCTTAGCTCCGTGACCGATATCAAAATCAACAACTACGACCAAAAAAAGCGTTGGAAATGGGAGAATATTCAAGCAGACCTGTACCAGCTCAACTTGCGGTTCTTGTCCGTGACGCATATTCAGGAAATCGGTTCCCAGCTTATCAATGGCCTGAAAAACGTTTTTCTCACTTTCTATAGTGCTAAAGCGGTGCTGACCGGTGAAATGAGCTTAGGAGTAATGATTTCCACTCAGTTTATCATTGGCTTTTTAAATGGTCCGATTAGCCAATTCATCGGTTTCCTGCAATCTGCCAATATGGCCAAGCTCAGCTTTGCACGCCTCCAGGACATCCAGCAGCTGGTAGAAGAAGAAGCCACCACTCACCATTTTCCGGTGCCGGCCGACCACACCCTGGAATTGCGAAATGTATTTTTCCAGTATGCCCGCAACAAAGTATATTCGCTGAGTGGGATTACCCTACGGATTCCACACGGCAAAGTAACCGCTATTGTCGGGGAGAGCGGCAGCGGCAAGAGTACGCTGCTTAAGTTGCTGCTGCGCCTTTACGAGCCCAGCCGGGGCAGCATCTCGGTAGGCGGGGCGGCGCTGGGTACCATTGGCCTGCGGGCTTGGCGGGACCGATGCGCCGCCGTGTTGCAAGAAGGCCGGATTTTCAACGACACGCTGCTTAATAACGTTATGCTGGACGACGACCATCCCGACTACGAAAAGCTACAGCATGTCATTCGGGCCACGGCGCTCACCGAAGTCGTCGACGCCTTGCCCCTGGGATATCACACGCGCATCGGGGAAAAAGGCATGGGCCTGAGCCAAGGCCAAAAGCAGCGGATTCTCATTGCCCGCGCGCTATACCGGGAGCCCGACTATTTATTTTTGGATGAGGCGACCAATGCGTTGGACGCGGTAAGTGAAGCGCATATTATGCGGGCCTTCGCCGAGGGCTTCCGGGGTAAAACCGTGGTGGTGGCGGCTCATCGGCTGAGCACCATCCTGAATGCCGACCAAATCGTGGTGATGCATCGTGGGCTGATAGCAGAAACAGGCACGCACGCTGAGTTGCTACTGAAGAAAGGATATTATCACCGGCTGGTTTACAGTCAAATGCCAGCGTTACTTGCTCAACCGGCACTGGTAAATTAGCCTTCATCTTTTCGCTGACTCTAACCCTATACCCCTTGGCTGCCCCTACTTTGCCCGATGCTCCCGTTCGCAGCGAACGGGTACGCGACATCGTTGAACGGATGCCCAGCACGTTTTCGCTGGCTCTGCTCGGACTAATAACCCTGATAGTGGGTGCCTTGCTCGTTTCAGGAGTAGCTATCGACTATCCAGATGTCATTATGGGGCAGGCCACCGCTTCGGCCGCTCGGTCATCGGTGCGATTGGTAAGTGTCTCGCCGGGTAAACTCCAGTTGCGGGGCTTGCGACGAGGGGTGTCGGTTCGGGAAGGCGACCTACTGGCGGTCATTCAAAACCCTGCTGTCACGAATGATGTGCTGCTGTTGCGCCGTCGCTTGGCAGCCTATAATCCGGCGCGCGATTCTATCTATGCGGGGCAGTTTCATCAACTACCGGATAGCCTGCAACTGGGTGAAATGGCGGTTGCTTATTACGGCCTACGCAATGCCTTACAGGAAGCAGCCACTGAGGCCCGGTTCAATGTATTTCAGCAGCGGGAGCGCTCCACACGACAGCTAGCCAGTCAGCAGCAGCAGTCTGGCAATCAAACGGCCCGGATGCTGAGCGTGAAACAACGGTATGTCCAACTAGCTCAGCGTAGCTACGCCCGAGACAAACTCTTGTTTAGTAAAAAGGTGATTGCTTTAGCTGAAGTAGAACGCAGTAAGGCGTCCTATCTAGCTACGTTGGCCGATTATGAGCGTGCTCGTAATGAGTTATTAGCAGCGCGGTCAAACGTTACGTCCTCTACTAATATGGTGTCACAAATCCAGTACGAGCATAAGAATCGAACAAGTCAAACCAAAAGCCGCGTGATAAGTGCATTCAACGAATTGCAAAGCCAGCTATTGGGATGGGAAAATCGCTATTGTTTCATCGCGCCTATCGCAGGCCGAGTGGAGTTTTTAGAGTTCTGGAGCAACAATCAATACGTGGGGCCTCAGAAAGAGGTATTTAGCATTGTGCCGCGTACTGGCCCTAGCCGGATGGATGTGTATGTACCTTCAGCAGGCGCCGGCAAGGTAGGTATAGGGCAAGATGTGATTATCAAAATGGAAGATTTTCCAGCTACGGAGTACGGAACATTAGCGGGGAAAGTAAGTGCTGTTTCGCTCACTAAAAATCCTGTAGAACGAGAAAATCTAACGCTAGTCAGCGTAGACATTCTTAATGAGAACCAGACTACCTACCTCAAAACTTTAGATTTGGGATTTGGTATGCGTGGCACAGCAGAGATAATTACTGAAAAAAAGAAACTTATCACTCGGTTATTTGAAGGGATTAAGTATTTATTTTCGCGCTCCTAATAGCTTAAATTGCTATGAAGAAAGCCCTTGGCAGAACTGGCAGGTACCGGACAGGAGAAAATCGCGGCGCTGGGCCTGGAAGCCGCCGGGCAGCTGCACGGCCGGAATGGCCACCTGGCTCAGGCAGTAGGTGTGGCTGCACACGCCGCACTTGAAGTGCACGTGGTTGTCGAAGTGGGCCTCGGCCGAGCACTCGATGGAGCAGGCGGCGTAGCGCAGCACGTCGGTGTCGTCGATAACGCGGTGGATGAGGCCCTGCTGCTCGAAGCTTTTGAGGGTGCGGTAGAGCGTAATGCGGTCGGTGTCGGTGCCGATTTCCTGCTCAATCTCGGCCCCGGTGAGGGCGTAGCCTTTGCCGGTGAGGGCGGCCAGCACGGCCCGGCGCACGGGCGTTTGGCGCAGGCCGTGGCGCAGCAGCGTCTGGGTGAGGCGGTCGGGGGGGGTAGGGAGCGTGGAAGACGACGACATAAGCCAAACTTACGAAATGATGCGAAGCGGCCGGGCGGCGGGGTGGCCTGCCTCGGCGGCGTACCTTTGCGGGGTAGCTGCCCGCGGCCGGATGCTTGCGGGCCGCTACTCCCGAACAACTAACCAAACTTGTGGTAGAATCGTTAGCCCGACGGGTAATTACTGCCCTTAGTCAGCGTCCGTGGTGGGTAACGGCGTTTACGCTGGCACTGGCGCTGCCGGCGCTGCTGCTGCACCTGGGCTGGCAGCCGCTGCTGGTGGACGAGCCCATTCGGGCGCTGGTGGCGCTGGAGATGCACTACTCGGGCCACTTTTTTTCGCCCACGCTCCAGGGCTTTCCTTACTATAATAAGCCGCCGCTGTTCAACTGGCTGCTGGTGGCGCTGTTCCGCCTCACGGGCCGGCAGGATGAGTGGGTGCTGCGCCTGCCCACCATCGCGGCGCTGTTGTGCTACACCACGGCCCTGTGGCGGGTGCTGCGCCCGCAGCTGGGCAGCCGGCTGGCCTTCACGGTGGCGCTGGCCTTTGCCACCACCGGCCGGGTGCTGTTCTACGATTCCTTTCTGGGGCTGATTGACCTCTGGCACGCGGCCTGCACGTGGCTGGGCTTCATGGCCGTGTGGTACCTGGGGCAGCGCGGGCAATGGCTGCGGCTATTCGTGCTCACCTACGCGCTCACGGCGGTGGGCTTTCTGCTAAAGGGGCTGCCGTCGGTAGTTTTTCAGGGCATTGCCCTGCTCGTGTACTGCCTCGATACCCGGCAGTGGCGGCGCTTGTTCAGCTGGCAGCACGTGCTGGGGGTAGGGGTGCTGCTGAGTATTCTGGGGGCGTATTTTTTGATTTACAGCCGCCACAACTCGCTCGAAGTAGCTCTGCAAACGCTGTGGTCGCAGTCGAGCCAGCGCACGGTGGCGGCCCAGCCGCTGGCCGATTCCATCCAGTACGTGCTGCTGTTTCCGTTCGATTTCATCAAGCACTTCCTGCCCTGGACGCTGCTGGTGGCCTGCCTGCTGGTGCCGGGCGCGCGCCGCTGGATAATGACGCAGCCCTTTCTGCGCTACAACGCGCTGCTGTTTCTGGCCATTTTGCCGGTGTATTGGCTGTCGCCGGCCACCATTCCGCGCTACCTGTTTATGCTGGTGCCGCTGGGCCTCACGGTAGTCATTCCGCTTTATAAGCATCAGCACGCGGCCGGGCGGGGCCTGATAGGTTGGCTCGATGCCGCGCTGCTGGCGCTGCTGCTCGTTAGCACCGCCGCGCTGCTGGGGCCGCCCGTGTTGCGGGCCGCCGAGGGGGTAGGGCTGGTAACGGCGGCGCAGGTGGCGTTTTTGCGCGGCGTGCCGGCCTCGTGGCCCCTGAGTCTGGGGCTGTTCGCGGCGCTGGCGCTGGGCACGTATCTCTTCTGGCGGCTGGCCGACTACCGCCTGCTGGTGCTGGGCTACTACCTGCTGGTGCTGCGGCTGGCGTTCGACGTGTTCATTTTCCCGGCGCGCCTGACTACTTCGCCCGAAGTGCCCTACCGCACCGCCGCCGAGCGCATTGGCCGCGAAACCAGGACCCGGCCGCTGCTGCTGCTGCCCGGCACCCCGCTCGACAACGTGGAGGCCTTCTACATTGCCCGCGAGCGGGGTCAAACCCTACGCACCGCCACCCACCCGCCCCACCCCGACACGCTGTACCTGGGCGACGAGTACTGGCTCAGCGGCCTGCGCTACCGCACCCTCGACACGATGCGGGTGGACCGCGACATCCACTTCCGGCTGGTGGAGGTTTTGGGGAATTAAGAATTTGGAATTTAGAATGAGGAATGAGGAATTTAGGCTAGAGCATCCGTCATTGCGAGCAAAGCGAAGCAATCGCACCAGAACGAGTTGTTCGGGTATCGTTCGAGTGCGATTGCTTCGCTTTGCTCGCAATGACGGCCGATTTCGAATTCTTAATTCCTCATTCCAAATTCCAAATTAAAACCATGCCTACCCCCCCCTGGCGGCGCTACGCGGCCTTGCTGCTCAAGCTGGCGTTTATGGCCGGGGCGCTGTGGCTGGTAGCCCGCCACCTCGACCTGCCGGCCCTGGGCCGCACGCTGCGGCGGGCGCGGCCGGGCTGGCTGGTGCTGGCCGCGGCGCTGTTCACGCTCTCGAAGCTGATTTCGTCGGTGCGGCTGAATACGTTTTTCCGTGCCGTAGATATTCAGCTTACCGAGCGCTACAACCTGCGGCTGTACTGGCTGGGCATGTTCTACAACCTGTTTTTGCCCGGCGGCATCGGCGGCGACGGCTACAAGGTGTACCTGCTGGGCAAGGAGTTTCCGGGGCGGCGGGGCCTCATTTTTCGGGCGCTGCTGCTGGATAGGCTCAGTGGCATGGTGGCGCTGCTGGTGCTGCTGCTGGGGCTGCTGGCCGTGGTGCCCGCCGCCGAGCTGCGCCCGGCCGGCGCGCTGGCCCTACCCCCCTGGTGGCGGGCGGTGCCGCTGGGCCTAGTGCCGCTGGGTCTGGGCCTGAGCTACGCGCTGGGCCGGCAGCTATTCGGCGAGTTTCGGCGGGCATTCGGGCGAACCTCCTGGGAGGCGCTGGGCGTGCAGGGCGCGCAGGTGCTGTGCACCTGGGCGCTGCTGGCGGCCCTGGGCGCGGCCGACGGGCCGGTGCTGCCCTACCTGCTGGTGTTTCTGGCATCCAGCATCGCGGCGGTGCTGCCCCTCACGGTGGGCGGCCTGGGCGCCCGCGAGCTGACGTTTCTCTACGGCGCCCAACTCTTCGCGCTGAGCACGCCGGTGGCGGTGAGCGTGAGCGTATTATTCTACGTCATTACGGCGCTGGTATCGCTGGTGGGGGCGGGGGTGCGCAGCGAGCGGGCGCGCTAACTCAGTTTGCTAGCCTATTGCTTAGCCGGCGACTTAAGACCCCGCAAAGCGTCGGGTAAAAAACCATCGGGCGGCAAAGTCGATACGGTCGTGACTGCTACCAGATTCAGCGTCACGCGGCTGCCATTAATGTTGCGGTAAGCTAGGCGCACGAAGCCGTAGCGCGGATGGTAAAAAATCGTAAGGGCCGACGTTCCTTTTTTGCAAGTGGCATGGGCCTGCGCTACCCAGCAGTTAAACTGCCCCAGCGGAGTATTAATAGCTTGCTGACCAGTTATTTGATAAGTGCTCGTCACTAGCATATCGCCCTTCCAGATAGCCCATTGCTTGTCGCCCCACTGGCCACCAACTGCCAGGTTCCAGTTCCAGCGCTGCCCTTGGCGGGCAGGCAGCTTGATGTACGGAAACGGATTAAGTTCCAGAATGCGGTATTGCCCACCGCGGGGCGGGTGGCACCAGAGCATAGAATCCGTTTCGATAACTCCTGAGTAGTCGGCTGGTGGGGTAGTAGCATCATAGCTCCAGCCCAGCTTTATCTGGGTAGTGTCGTAGCCATCGCTCGGCCGATACTGCCCGTAGCACGTGATGCCTACCGTGTCGCGGCTAAGCAAGCGCTCGTCGGGCGCAAAATGGTCTGCCGCATAAATGAATTTGCGGTCCTTAATGAAAATCCTTTCGTGGGCGGATAAGTGTTGGGGCTGCTCGTGGCAACCTGGCACTACGGCCCCGGCTAGCAGTAGTAAAAGAAATCGGAATAGCTGTCTGAAAATCATAACGAAGTGTAGCTCACCAGCTCGCCGCCCAGCTCACGCAGCAATTCGTGCGCCTCGCCGCCGCGCCAGAACTCGTACTCCGGCACCCGCATCAGCGGCGAGCCGGGGCGCTCGCTCAGGCCGGGGTGGCTCATGAATTCCACCACTTCCGCCTGCCGGAACGCGGCCCCTGCCCCCCTTCGAAAGCCCGAAGCGCTGGCCGGCTCGGTCGAAAACGTGCTCACCAGCGCGCCGGGGGTAGCGAAGCCGCGCAGGGCCGGGCGGCTGCTGCCGGCAAAGGCTCGCAGCACCAGCCCGCGGCCATCGGGCCGGCCCGCCGCCGTGAGGCGGCGCACCCGGCGCACGCCCAGCTCCCGCAAAATACCCAGCAGCGCCGGGCCCAGCAGCGGGTATTGGTGCAGGTGCTGGTGGCTGTCGGCGTGGGAGGGGGGTAGGCCGGCGGCCGCCAGGCGGCGCAGCTGGGCGGCCACTTCGGTCTTCAACTCGTCGCGCCGCACCTGGCCGCGCAGGTAGCGCTGCCACAGCTGCCTGGACGCATAAAACTGCCCATCTTTATCCACCAGCGAGGGCACGGCCGCGGCGGCGCTCAGCGGCTGGCCGGCATTCAGGGTCAGGTGCAGGCCCACGGAGAGGGTAGGGGAGGCCAGCTTGTGCAGCGCGCGCAGGTCGGCGTCGCTGGCGAAGTTGGCCATTACGGTGGTGCTGCTCACCTGCCCGGCCGCGCCCAGCTCCAGAATGGCCTGGGTGGCGGGCGCATCCCAGCCAAAATCATCGCAGTTGATGATTAACCGCTTCGGCGTGCTGGAAGGGGGGTAGGGTAAATTGGAGAAGTTTGTCATTGCGAGGAGGAACGACGAAGCAATCTTTCCTTGTCGTGCGCGCCGGGTTGTCAACGACAAGGAAAGATTGCTTCGTCGTTCCTCCTCGCAATGACAAACGCGTAGTGCAGTTTTTTACGCCGCCGCGCCCGACGTAGCTAGGTGCCGCACCACATACGGCTTGCGCGTGCGCCGCGAGTAGTAGTTATACATCCCAATCTCAGCCAGCACGCCGAAGCAGAGCAGGAAAATGCCCGCCATTATCAGGAACAGGCTGAAGATGAATTCGAGGGGGTAGCGGGCTTCGATGTTGAGCCCGAAGAAGATGGAGCGTATCAAAAACTGCCCCGCCAGCACGCCGCCCACCAGCAGGCTCAGCAGGCCCGACAGGCCAAATAACCGGAATGGCTTGCGCGAGTGCACGATGAAAAAGCGCAGGATAAACAAGTCCAGAATGACGTAGAATAGCTTGCTAATCCTGTAGTTGCTCTGGCCAAACTGCCGCTCGTGAATCTCAATCGGAAACTCGCAGTAGCGCAGGTTCTTGCGCGCCACCAGCGCGCCCAGAAAGCGGTGGGCATCGCCGAGCATCTCCACGTTCTTCACCAAATAGCCGCGGTAGGCCTTATACGTAGCCCCGAAGTAGCGCAGCTGCACCCCCGACAAGCGCCGGATAATGCCGTGCGCCGTAGTAGCCAGCGCCGTGGCAATCGGCCCCTCGGGGCGCTTGGCCTTGGCACCGCCCACCATGTCGTAGCCCTCATTGATGAGGCTGATAAACTGCGGAATATAGGCCGGGTCGTGCTGCAGGTCGCCATCCATCGCGATGATAACCTCGCCGCGCGCCTGCGCGAAGCCGGCGCGCAGGCTGATGGTCTGGCCGTAGTTGCCGGCCAGGTCGATGGCCACCAGGTGGCGGTCGTGGGCGGCCAGCTCGCGCATCATCTGCCAGCTGCGGTCGGTGCTGCCGTCGTTCACCAGTATCAGCTCGTAGTCGTAGCCGTGCTGTTGCATCACGGCGGCCACCCGGCTCACGAGCTGGGCCACGGTATCGACCTCGTTATACAAGGGAGCAACCACCGAAATGAGGCCGGTGAAGGCAGTATTAGCGGTGGGGGTGGCGAGCGGGGGCATGGGCACAGGTTGAAACCACAAAGGTACTGGCGCGGGCGCGGGGGGTAGGCGCTCCGCAAAAGGAAGCGATAAGCTCAACCAGTGAATGATTCCGCACCATCCCCGGTTAAGCCAGTCGTAACTTTGATGTATGCAATACCTGGAAGGCCGGCGCTACGTGGTGCTGGCGATTTTTACGCTGGTGGGGCTGCTATTCGCGAGTCGGCTGTTCTACCTGCAAGTGCTGGATGACTCGTACAAGACGGCCGCCGACCGCAACACCTTGCAGCGGCAGGTGCAGGTGCCGTACCGGGGCGTCATCTACGACCGCCACGACTCGCTGCTGGTGTCCAACACGCCCGTGTTCGACCTGATGGTGGTGCCGCGCGAGGTGAAGCACCTCGATTCGGCCAGGTTTTGCCAGCTCATGCAGCTGCCGCTGGAAGACCTGCGCCTGGGCCTGCGCGCCGCCAAGGTTTACTCGCGGGTGCGCCCTTCGCCGATTATTCAAAACCTGAGCACGCCCGAGCTGGCGGCCATCAACGACAACCTGATTAATTTTCCGGGCTTCCGGGTGCAGGCGCGCATGGCCCGCGCCTACCGCACCCAAAACCTGGCCCACGCCCTGGGTTACGTGGGCTCCATCACGCCCAAGCTGCTCGAAACCACCCGCTACGCGCACTACGCGCCGGGCGAGAACGTGGGGATTTCGGGCCTGGAATCGTACTACGAGCCCACTTTGATGGGCCGGCGTGGCGTACAGTACCGGCTCGTAAACGTGCGCGGCATCGACAAGGGGCCGTTTCGGGGCGGCGAGTTCGATACGCTGTCGCAGGCCGGGCAGGATTTGCACCTCAGCATCGACGCGGGCTTGCAGGCTTATGGCGAGAAGCTGCTGGGCGGCCGGCGCGGCTCCATCGTGGCTATTGACCCCAAGACGGGCGAAATCCTGTGCTTCGTGTCGGCCCCGCGCTTCGAGCCCCAGATGCTGACCGGTAAGGGCATGGGCAACCGCTACATGGACCTGCTGCGCAACCCCGACCGCCCGCTCTTCGACCGCCCCCTGATGGCCACCTACCCCCCCGGTTCGGTCTTTAAGCTGGTGAACGAACTGGTGGCCTTGCAGCTGGGGGTAGTGACGCCGGGCACCGGCTTTCCGTGCGACCAGCACCTCATTCACTGCACGCACCGCCACGAGTACCCGAGCAACGTCGGCATTGCCATCAAGCAGAGCTGCAACCCGTATTTCTACCAGGTGATGCGCGCGGCAGTAATGCGCGGGCAGTCCACCAACAAGTTTGAGGATGCCCGCCTGGGCCTCGGCCAGTGGCAGAAAATGGTAAAAACCTTCGGCCTGGGCGAACGGCTGGGGGTAGACATGGGCCAGGAAAAGCGGGGCCTCATTCCCTCGCCCGAGTTCTACGACAAGCTGCGCGGCTACCACCACTGGAACTACAAAACGGTGTATTCGCTCAGCATCGGGCAGGGCGAAATCGGCCTCACGGGCCTGCAAATGGCCAATGTGCTGGCTACCATCGCCAACCGCGGCTACTACTACGCGCCGCACTTCGTGCGTGGCATTGGCAGCACCGGGCAGCCGCTGCCGCAGTTTCGCGAGCGCCACTACACGGCCGTCGATACCACGCTTTTTAAGTACCTTATTCCTGGGATGCAGGCCGTGGTAGACGGGCGCGGCGGCACCGGCGGGTTTGCCAGCCTGGCGCAGTACGGCATCTCGGTGGCCGGCAAAACCGGCACCGTGCAGAACGCCCACGGCCCCGACCACTCCACCTTCGCCGCCTTCGCCCCCGCCAGCGACCCCAAAATCGCCATTGCCGTTTTTATCGAAAACTCGGGCTTCGGGGGCACCGCCGCCGCCCCCTGCGCCGGCCTGATGATGGAAAAGTACCTGCGCGGCAAAGTGGCCCCCAACCGCAAGCGCTGGGAAGACTGGATTATGTACGGCGACCTCACCAAGCACCGCCATTAACCGGCTGTTTACCTTCGCCTGATGACTACTACTGCCCAGCAACTCGAAGCTACTTTGCGCGCCCTGCAGCCGCTGCTGGCCCAGCGGTTTCACGTGCGGCGCCTGGGCTATTTTGGCTCATTTGCTACCGGCCAGCCTGGCCCCGACAGCGACGTGGATGTGCTGGTGGAGTTCTCGCAGCCATTGGGCTGGGAATTTTTTGAGCTGGAAGAACTGCTGGAAAACGCCTTGCAGCGCCGGGTAGACCTGGTGACGGTGGATGCCTTAAAAACGCAGTTACGCGCCAGAATTCTGGCCGAAACTCGTTATATCGACTAGCTACCCGTATGGCTACGCTACGCTCTTACTTACTGTTTTTGGAAGATATGCAAGCGGCGATGGAGCGCATTAGCCGCTACTGTGCCGGGCTGGATTTTGCCGCCTTTTGCGCTAATAGAGTTACTATCGCTTGAAAATCAGGCATATGCAACCTAAGCTTAATTGAGTAAGCATTTGGGCTGAAATAATACAGCCACTATAAGACGCTAAAAAGTGCTCAGAAAAGGCCCAGCCGTACTGAAATAGCGGAAATGTAAAATAGGCGCAATAATCTGGAATTACTTAATACCTGTAATGCTCTGATAACCAGCTCATAGTAACTCTAATGAACTCGTAATTGATGGAGTAGTGCGCAATATCGAAGTGCTGGGTGAAGCAGCCAAAAAAGTGCCGTTGGCCGTGCAAGAGCTTTATCCACAGTTGCCCTGGTCGCAGATGTACCGGATGCGTAATCGGATTTCGCACGAATATTTTGGGTTGGACCTCGCCACTATCTGGCGGGTAGCTACCGAACACTTACCCCAAAATTACCCGGATTTGCTCCTTGCTTTAGCTGCCGAGCGGCACAAAGCCGGTGCAGGTTCAGCGGCTAGCTAGAGCGCTACCTAAGCCCGACCTTTGCGGAAAGTTTTCTGAATGTCCCCTGCTACCCCCCGTTCTTCGCGCAGTATCGATTGGCCACTGCTGTTCCTCTACCTGGTGCTGGTGGGCCTGGGCTGGGTGGCCGTGTACGCGGCCAGCTACTCGCCCGATGCGCCGGCCCACCCCTTTTCCGCGCTCAGCTTTTCGGAGCTGATGGCCTTCAACTGGTTCAAGCAGCTCATCTGGATGGGCACGGCGGTGGTGCTCATCGTGGTGGTGGTGGTGGTTGATTATAAGGCGTATGACACGTTTGCCTACGCCCTTTATGGGGGTATGATAGTCTTGCTGCTGGTCACGCTGGTCATTGCGCGGCCCATCGCGGGCTCGCGCTCGTGGCTGGAGTTTGGGCCGGTGCGCCTGCAACCGGCCGAGTTTGCCAAGTTTACCACGGCGCTGGCCGCCTCGCGCTTCATGGCCGGCATCAACCTGCGCAGCCAGAACTGGCGCGACCAGGCCGTGCTGGCCGGCCTCACGCTGCTGCCGGTGGCGCTCATTCTGGCTTCGAATGAGACGGGGCAGGCGCTCGTGTTCGGGGCCTTGCTGCTGGCGTATTTCCGCGAGGGCATGTCGCCGATTATTCTGCTGCTGCTGGCCGCTGGCGGCATCATTCTGCTGCTGGCGCTGCTGGTACCCAAGCTGTGGCTGGTGGGCGGCTTCACGGTGGTGCTGGGGGTAGCGTTCTTGCTGAACTCGCGGCTGTGGCGCCACCATTTGCCGCTGAGCCTCGGCGCGTGGGCACTGGTGATTGGGATGGTGTTCGGCGTCGATTTCTTCTTTAATAAGGTGTTGCAGCCCCACCAGCGGCAGCGCATCGAGATGCTCATCAACCCCGGCAAAGACCCGCTGGGCAAGGGCTGGAACGTGACGCAGAGCAAAATCGCGCTCGGCTCGGGTGGCTGGTTTGGCAAAGGCTTCCTCAAAGGCACCCAGACCAAGTTTGACTTCGTGCCCGAGCAGAGCACCGACTTCATCTTCTGCACCGTGGGCGAGGAGTGGGGCTGGGCCGGTTGCTTCGTGGTGATTGGCCTCTACCTCACGCTGTTGTGGCGCATCCTGCTGGTGGCTGAGCGCCAGAAATCGGTGTTTGGGCGCACCTACGGCTACTGCGCGGCCAGCATCCTGTTCGTGCACTTCACCGTGAACCTGGGCATGACGATGGGCCTGATGCCGGTGGTGGGCATTCCGCTGCCGTTTTTCAGCTACGGCGGCTCGTCGCTGTGGTCGTTCACCATCCTGCTCTTCACCCTGCTGGCCTTGGATGCCCACCGCAAGCAGGACCTGGTGCGGTAGGAGGGGGGTAGGGCCGCTTATCTTGGCGGCATGAAAAACATCCTTCTCTTGTGCGCCTGCCTCTGGGCGCTGGCCATGCCGCTGCGCGCCGCCGTGGCCCCACCCGCCGACATTGTGGTGGTGCGGATTTTTGATAGTGGAACTTCTGTTAATGCCGTTATTATCCGTGGTGAGGGTAAGAGCGAGAAGGTAGTATTTAACTCTAGCATCACTGATAAGCGCCTCACCGAGAGCAGTGAAGGATAGTATAAGCTTTTCCAACGGCTTTACCAAGAAGGTTATGTGCTACAAAGCACTTTCAGTAATGACACCTCTTTAACTACCCTACTTTTCGTCAAAGCCCCATCAGACACAACTAAGTAGGAAAGCCGCGCCCGCGCCTAGCTTGCGCCCCCTATGCCGCGCCGCAGCACTCCCTACCCCCCTCACGCTGGCCGCAACTGGCCCAGCCTGGCCGTGGCGGGCCTGCTCACGGCCATCTGCCTGGCGCTGCCCACCGCCAACGCCACCGGCGATGCCTGGTACTACGCCGCCTGCGCGCGCTGGGGCCAGGAACTGTGGCAGCCGCACCACCTGCTGTACAATGGGATTGGCTGGCTGTGGCTGCGGCTGGTGGGCGCCGGCGGCCCCGCGCCGGCCGGCCTACCCGCCCTGGCCTGGCTGCAAAGCCTGAACGCGCTGGCCGCCGGTGGCTGCCTGCTGGCCCTGGCCCCGCTGCTGCGCCGGGCCGGTGCCCCCGGCGCCACGGTGCCAGCGTGGCTGCTGCTGGCAGGTAGCTGCTTCGGCGTGCTGCGCTTCGCCACTGAGAACGAGACGTACATCCAGCCGCTGCTGCTGGCGCTGCTGGCCAGCCTGGCCTGGGCACAATCCCTCCAGGCCGAGAAGAAAGCCCGACGCTGGCTGCTATTGGCCGGGCTGCTGGCGGCGCTGGCTTGCCTGGTGCACCAGCTCATGGTGTGGTGGTGGCTGGGGCTGCTGCTGGGGCTGCGGCCCTGGCGCGGCCGGCCCGCGCTGGCCGCCGCGGCCTGCTACGCCGCGCCGGCGCTGCTGGTGCCACTAGCCTACGCGTGGGCCGCGCCGGGGGGGGTAGAGGGCCTGGTGCGCTTTGCCCTGCACGACTACCTCACGGGCAATGCCCGAGTTGAGCTGGGGGGTAAAAGCGTGCTGCTCACGGCTATCAGCCTGGTGCGGACGGCGGTGCAGGTGCACGGTAATATGCTGCCGCTGCTGCGCCATTGGCCGGAGCTGCTGGGCAGCGTAGCGCTGGGCTGCGTGGCGCTGGCGGTGTATAGTGCGCTGGGTGGGTTCCGGCAGCGGGCCCTACCCCCCTTGCCGGCGGCGGGGCCGGCCCGCACCGTGCGGCGCACGCACGCGCTCATTGGGGCGCTGCATTTGGGCTTCGCGGCGCAGGCGGCCGGCAATGCCGAGTTTATGGTGATGCTGCCCGCGCTGGCGGCGGTGGCGCTGGCCGGGGGCTGGCTGGTGGCCTGGCCGCCGCGCCGGGTGGCGGCCGCGGGCGTGGCACTGCTGAGCTGGAACCTGGCCTTCGGGCTGGTACCGGCGCACCTGCTCGATTACAATAGTACCGGGCCGGCATTGCGGGCGCGGGTGCTGGGCCAGCCCGGCGCCTGGTTTTTGCTGCGCGACCCCAACCTGCTGCGCAACCAACTTCAGTACTACACCGGCCGCCCCAACGCTGCCCCGCGCGTTATGGGGCTGACGCGGCCCGATACGACGGCCTTTCGGGCGTGGCTCATAGCCCGCCTGGCCGCCGGCGATACCGTGTACACCGATGCGCTGGGCGGCTACCGGCCCCTTGACCGCGCCCGGCTTACGCAGGGCGACGCGGCGGCCCGGCTACTGGCCGGGTTCGCGGCCGGGCGGGTCGATTCTTTTTCCACGTTTTATGGCCCGTGTTACCTCACGCGGCTGGGCCCGGCGGGGGTAGCAAACGCCCGCGCCAGCCAGCCCAGGCTCAGGGCCAGCGCCGCCGTGAAGGCCGGGGCCAGCAAGTAGCCCATGCGGGCCAGGTCGCCCGAGAGCAGCATGTGCACCGCCACTACCACCAGCAACGTGGCTTCGGGCCAGCCCAGCACCGGGGCCAGCGCCCGCCGCCCCGCCGGCCGCCCCAATGCCGCCAGCACCGGCAGCCAGAACAACCCGAAAATGCTGAACAGCTCGAATACTCCCTTCGCCGAAAAACCCCGCCGCAACGAATAGCTAATGTTTTCGACGTGCGAAAAAGCATTGTGCACACTCGCCAAAGCGGGGGCGCCGGCCGCTTTATCCACCCACAGGTGCACCGCCGCCAGGGCCGCCCCGCCCAGCGCCAGCGCGGCCGCCTGCCCGCGCCAGCCCAGCGCCCGCCGCCCAAACCACCCCAGCCAGGGTAGCAAAAACACGAACGATTCCTTGGCCAGCGGCCCCACCAGCAGCGCCACCACCACCGCCCAGCCCGCGCCGGGGCCGCGCCGCACGGCATAGTAGCCCAGCCCGAATACCAGCAGATACAGGCTATCGGTGAGGGGTAGGCCCGCCGTGTAGCCTGCCCAGCGGCTGCTGAGTACCGCCAGTAGCGCCACGCTCGCCGCACCCGCGCCAGCGCCCGCCAGCCGCGCGCCCCGGTAGAAGCAGGCCCCCGCCGCGCTCAGCAGCAGGCAGTTGATTAGATAAAAGGCCAGCCGCAACGGCCACTCGCCGGCCGGCCGGGGCGGGCCGTTGGGAGTGCCGAACCTGGCCAGCGGCCGGGCCAGCGCGCCGGCCGCCAGGGGCACCAGCAGGCGGTAGCGCCGCGTCACGTTCACGCTATCGAAGCGGCCGCTGGCCAGGCGCAGGTAGCTGCGCGTGTCGAGCGAGTGCGAAAAATCATAGTGCCGGTACATGGGAAAGGCCGCGTTGAGTAGCATACCCAACGCCAGTGCCCAGGGCAGCAGCCAGTTTCTGCACTTATCAAGTGTCATTTAACAATTATCAGGTAGCCGGCGTGGCCGGTGCGATGCTTTTCTTCCCCGCGCTAGCTGCCGGCAAACTTGCGCTCCAGCAGCTTGAGCAGCTTACCTATGTGCTCCTCCTTGCGGCTCCAGTCGTAGCGCGGGGCCAGCTCCTGCTGCACGTAGGCCACGGCCGCGTCGGCATCGGGCAGCGCATCGAGGTGCTGAATGGCGGCGTGGTATTCCATATTCTCCCCGTTAAACAGCTCATTGATAAAGCTAAAGCGCTGATTAATAGAAATGGCTTCGCGCAGGCTGCCCACCTTGGGCGCCCCGCGCTCGGCCAGCGACGTAGCCGGGCCCTGAACCGCCTCGCGCAACGTGTCGGCCAGGTGCGGCGCGGCCGGCTGGGTGGCTTTCAGCTTCTCATACAGCGGGGCTTCGGCCGGCGGCAGGGGGGTAGGGGCCACCGGCGGTCGCGGCCGCGCCGGGGCCGGGGTAGGCGCGGCCGCGGCCGGAGCGGCTGGTTTGGGCGGGGTGGGGGCGGCCGGCGCCAGGGCCGCTATTGCCGCGACGGGTATCGTAGCTTGAATTGGTGCTGGCGAGCTGGCCGGCTTGGCCGGGCCATCATCCCAGAGGTCGGCTTCGGTGAGGGGCAGCAGGGCGCTGAACTCGCTCACGAGCGGCGGCAGGGCGGGCACTTCTTTGGCGTGCGCGGCCTGGTAAAGGTCAAAGCTTTGGCGCAAAAAATCGCGGCTCAGCGGGGCGTTGCCGGTGGGCAGGCTGTTCACAAAGCCCTCAAAAAAAGGCTTGGCCTGGTCGAAGTAGCGCAGGTGGTCGCGCAGGGCCGCCAGCGGCACGTTATCATCGGCATCGGCCGGGCCGGCGGGGGGTAGCAGCAGGCGCTCGAAGGCCGTGGCGGGGGCGGTGGCCAGCACCAGCGTGTCGGCCACGGCCTGGGCCAGCAGCGGCTCCAGGGCCGCCCGGTCGAGGCGAATGTGGCGCGAGAGCACGTTCATAAACTGCCCCAGCGCGGCGCGCACCGGCGCGGCTTCAAAGTCGAAATAGGGGCTGCGCAACTGGCTGGCTTCCTGCTGCCAGCGGCCCAGCAGCTGCCGCAGCACCAGCAGGTTGACCTGCCGCACGGGCGTGAACTTGAGCAGCGCCGGGCCATCGAGGGTAGCCTCGGGCTGGGGGCCGAAAAACTGCTGGCTGAGCCGGGTGGCCAGCCGGCGGCCGTATTGCTCGCACTTGGCGAGGCTATATTTGTCGGGCATAGCGTGGGCCGGCCGGTGGGCCGGTTTCGTGCGCCAAGTTAGCCACAAAATGCCCCTATTGACCATTGCGGGCCTGCCCGGCCCCCCGCTCGACGTGCCCGCCGGCCGCACCGTGCTGGCCGCCATCCACGCGGCGGGCCACGACTGGTGGCACGCCTGCGGGGCCAAGGGCCGCTGCACCACCTGCCGGGTGCGCGTGCTGGCCGGCGCCGAATTTCTTACCCCCCTCACCGCGCCCGAGCTGCGCTACCGCGCCGCCGGCCGCCTCCCCGAAACCGAGCGGCTGGCCTGCCAGGCCATAGTTGAATTAGGAATGAAGAATGAGGAATGAAGAATTTTTAAGCGGCTGGGGTGGGTTGACTAAATTGCTGCCGCCCACTGGCGGGCGGTACCGTACTTTGTAAGGGCAAGCCAGCGAGTAGCTGGTAGGGCACCGATAGCGGTGCCCGAAAGATTAATTCTTCATTCCTCATTCCAAATTCCTCATTTAAGTTGTTCACCGAGCCCCGCCGTTTGTCCGATTTTCCGCGTCACCGGGGCTGGCTGGAAGTCATTTGCGGCTCCATGTTTTCGGGTAAAACCGAGGAGCTGATTCGCCGCCTCACCCGCGCCCGCATCGCGCGGCAGCGGGTCGAGATTTTCAAGCCCGCCCTCGACACCCGCTACCACGCCCAGGACGTGGTGAGCCACAACCAAACCAGCATCCGCTCGACGCCAGTGCAGTCACCGGCCGAAATCCTGCTGCTGGCTGGCGGCAGCACCGACGTGGTGGGCATCGATGAGGCCCAGTTTTTTGACGAGACCCTGGTGGAGGTGTGCAGGCAGCTGGCCGACAGCGGCATCCGCGTCATCGTGGCGGGCCTGGATATGGACTACCGTGGCCGCCCCTTCGGGCCTATGCCGGCGCTGCTGGCCACCGCCGAGTTTGTGACCAAGGTGCACGCCGTATGCGTGTGCTGCGGCGAGCTGGCCGCGTATTCCTACCGCATCGCGGCCAGCGAAAAGCAGGTGCTGCTGGGCGAAACCGACAGCTACGAGGCCCGCTGCCGCCCCTGCTTTCTGGCCGGGCCCGCCGCCAGGAGCTGGCACGATGAGCAGGTAGCCACCAACAGCGCTAAACAAGGAGGAGGAGGTGTTCGCCGTTGAGCCTCACGCGCTGCTCATTGTCCACTGCTAACTAACGTTTTATGCCCCGTTTTTCCGCCTGGTTTTTAGTATTGGGAATGTTGGCTGCCGCGCGGGCCTGGGGCCAGGGCGCGGCCTACGGCGACTGGGAGCTGCACCTGCCCGCCCGCCGCCCGCTGGGCCTGGCCGAGGCCGGCAACCGGCTCTACGTGCGGGCCGAGTCGTCGTTTTATTTCTACGATAAAAGCCTCAATACCACGCAACTATTGTCGCGCCGCGATGGCCTCAGCGATGTGGGGGTAGCGGCCCTGGCCTTCGACTCGGCCTCGGCGCAGCTGGTAATCGTGTACAACAACGGCAACATCGACCTGCTGGGCGCCAACGGCGGGGTGCGCAACGTGACCGACCTGCTGCGCAAGGAAAGCCAGACCGCCAAAAAGATTTACCAGGTGCAGGTGTACAACGGGCTGGCCTACCTCGGCACCAGCCTGGGCGTGGTGGTGCTCGACCTGGCCAGGCGTGAGGTGCGCGACACGTACAGCGCCATCGGGCCGGGCGGCCGGGTCATTACGTCCTACGCCACGGTGGTGCTGCACGATACCATCTATGCCTCCACGTCGGCGGGTATTCTGCGCGGCCGCATCAACGCGGCCGTGAACCTGCTCGACTACCGCAACTGGACGGCCGACGGCCCTACCCCCACCAGCAGCCCCGCGCGGATATATGAGCAGCTGGTAGTTTACCGGGGGCACGTCGTCACGGCCAGCACCAACCGGGGTATCGACTACCTGGCGGGGGTAGGGGCGGCCCGCCGCTGGCGCAGCGTGCCCAACGGCTACGGGGATTATGCCCGGCGGCTGCGCGTGAGCGCCGGCCAGCTGCTGGTGGCCTTCGATGGCAGCGCCCTGCGGCGTTTCGACGCGCCCACCGGCTACCTGGCCGACGTGCTGCCCGCCACCGCCGTGGGTACTACCGCGGCGGATGCCGTGCGCGAAGCCGATGGCACCTACTTCGTGGCCAGCTATGACAAAGGCCTGCTGCGCTTCGCCCCCGGCACTACCACGGCACCCGAAGTTATCCTGCCCAATGCCCCCGCGACGGCGACTGCCTACGGCCTGCTGGCCAACGCGGCCACCAATACCGTGGACGTGTTCAGCGGCGGCTACTCCGGCGATAGCGGGGTGCAACTGGACTTGCGCCAGGGGTTTTATGAATACAAGGACCGGCAGTGGACCAACTACACGGCCACCAACTATCCCTCGCCCACCGACTACCCCAACCTGCTCGACCTTTCGCACGGCACCCGCACGCCCGATGGTACGCTCTACATCGCCAGCTACGGCAACGGCTTGCTCGAATGGAAGGGGGTAGGGCAGTTCCGGCAGTTTACCTACAATACCGCGGGCTCGCCGTTGCGGAGCAGCCTGCCCACGACGAACCCCAAATACCCCGACTTCGTGCGCGTGACCGACGTGGCCACCGACCCCAACAGCAACCGCGTGTGGGTGGTGAACCGTCACCAGCGGGCCGGGGTGCCGGGCTTGTTTCGCTTCCGGCCCGCCAACGCCACCTGGCTGGTGGTGCCAGCCTACTCGGGCTTCGAAAACCTCGACCGCGTGACGGTCGATAACTTCGGCAACCCCTGGGCCACGCGGTCGCGCGCGCAGGGCATAAGCGGGGTCGTGGCCTATGATACGGCCAGTCAAAAACCGTTTTATTTCAGCACGAATGAAGGCTTGCCCAGCAACTCGCTCTACGCCGTGGTGCGCGACCGCGTCGGCGACATCTGGGTGGGTACCGGGGCGGGCGTGGCCGTGTTCAACGACCCCAGCCAGCTCGTGAGCGCGGCCAGCCAGAATACGGCGCTCGCCAACGGTTTTAAGTTACCCAATGCCCAGAGCGGCAGCGGCTTATTCGCCACGCTCTACAACGAAACGGTGCGCTGCATCGCCATCGACGGGGCCAACCGCAAGTGGTTTGGCACGCCCAACGGCCTGTGGCTCTTTAATGCCACCGCCACCGAGGCGCTGCTGCACTTCACCACCGCCAACAGCCCGCTGCCCAGCAACAGCATCGTGGACGTGGCCGTGAACGACAAAACCGGCGAAGTCTTCGTGGCTACCGACGCCGGCCTGGTCAGCTACCAGGGCTCGGCCAGCGTCACGGACGGGCCGCCGAGCTGCGCCCAGGTATCGCCCAATCCCGTGCGGCCCGAGTTCGCGGGCACCGTGGGCATCAGCGGCGTGGCCAACAATGCCCAGGTGCGCATCACCGACATCGCCGGCCACCTCGTGTACAGCACGCACGCGGCGGGCGGCACCGTGACCTGGAACCTGGCCGACACCGCCGGCCGCCGCGTGCGCTCGGGCGTGTACCTGGTGCTCACCTCCGATGCCGACGGCAAAAATATCTGCGTGAGCAAAGTAGCCGTACTCAGCAACTGAGCAGGAAAGGTGCCGTTTGTCATTGCGAGGAGGAACGACGAAGCAATCTTTCCTTATTGTATGCATCGGCTTAACAAAAAAGGAAGGATTGCTTCGTCGTTCCTCCTCGCAATGACAATGTAAACCTATGCTAATCAAAACCCGCGGTATCGTCTTCAGCTACCTCAAATACCGCGAAAGCAGCATCATCGCCCGCGTCTACACCGAGCAGCGCGGCGTGCAGAGCTACCTCGTAAATGGCGTGCGCCGGGCCAAGCCGCCGGGGCGCATCGCGCTGTTTCAGCCCCTTACCTTGCTGGAGCTGGTGGCCTACGTGCCGCGCCAGGGGGGTAGCCTCACCCGGCTGGCCGAGTTTCGCTGCGCCGAGCCGTTCCGGTCCCTGCCCTACGAGATGCGCAAAAGCAGCGTGGCCCTGTTTCTGAGCGAGGTGCTGAGCAAGTCGGTGCGCGAGGAGGAAGAAAACCTGGCGCTGTTTCGCTTCCTGCACGATTCCATCCTGGCCTTCGACCAGCAGGACGTGGGCGTCGAAAATTTCGCCCTGCTGTTTCTGCTGCACCTGGCTACCTACCTGGGCTTCGGTGCCCAAACCGGGGCCGAAATCACCGACCAGGTGGCAATGGCCGGGGCCGCGCCCACCGGCAGCGGCTTTAGCAGCGGCCCGGCCACGCTGCGCCTGCGCGAGTTCGAGCACTACTTCGACGAGCTGCTGCGCACTTCAGCCAGCAATTCCATCCCCAACGGCCAGGTGCGCCGCGAGCTGCTGGCCGTGCTCATCCGCTACTACCAGCTTCACATCGAGGGCCTGGGCGAAATAAAATCGCTCGAAATCCTGAGCGACGTGCTGGGTGGGTGAAATAAGAATTTGGAATGAAGAATGAGGAATTTATAGTCCTTGCGGAGTAGGGTGCGCAAAAAACGTCCTTCCGTGAAAACTATAAATTCTTCATTCTCCATTCCAAATTCTTATTTCACCCCCACCAGCTCCACGTCAAAACGCAGCACCGCATTCGGCGGAATGTCGCCACCCGCGCCGCGCTCGCCGTAGGCCAGCGGCGACGGGATGAGCAGCATCGCCTTGCTGCCCTTGGGTAGGGCCGCGATGCCCTGGTCCCAGCCCTTAATTACCTGGCCCGCGCCCAGCAGAAAGTCAAACGGCGTGCCGCCGTGCTTGGCCGACGAGTCAAACTCCTGGCCCGTGGCCAGCACCGTGCCGCGGTACTTCACGCTCACCGTCTGGCCCTTTTTGGGGGGTAGGCCCTTGCCGGGCGTCGTAATCACGTACCAGGTGCCGCCGGGCGTTTTCCTGGCCTTGGCCGTCAGCTTATTTTTTTTGAGATAGGCTTGAATAGCGGCGTCATCCATCACCAGTTGCTTGGCGGCGCGGGCTTTGGCCAGGCGCTCCTGCTCGGCCAGCACCGCTTGCTGCTTGGCCTGCATCTGCTCGGGCGTGAGCAGCTGCTTGGCTACCACCGTCACGCGCAGGGCATTGCCCGCCCGCTGAATGAACGGTGGTACCGCAGATTAACCGCACTATGTGGTAGGCGCACAGAGGGCGGCGAGTAAGCGTTCTAAAAAGGGTTCGTCCCAGGCGAAACGCTTGCGTTTATTTTTGATGCTGCGCTTGGTGGGGTCTTGTTTGAGCAG
>JAABUK010000756.1_pt1 | contig 65745 bp, 46 predicted proteins | sample 5559141 | NCBI WGS metagenome assembly JAABUK01 (sample SAMN10711869, study PRJNA513367) | rock metagenome | isolation source: Antarctica rocks | place: Antarctica: Victoria Land, Pudding Butte nord | collected 2016-01-03 | reverse complement strand
AGATCGTCTCGACCGGCGGCACTTCCAGGGCCCTGCGCGACGCGGGCATCGCCACAGTGGACGTGTCGCAGGCCACGGGCTTCCCCGAAATGATGGACGGGCGTGTCAAGACGCTGCACCCCAAAATCCACGGCGGCCTGCTGGCGCGGCGCGATTTGCCCGAGCACCTGATGGCTCTCGAAGAGCACGGCATCGAGATGATCGACGTGGTGTGCGTCAACTTGTATCCCTTCGAGTCCACCATCGCGCGGCCCGATGTCTCTCAGGAAGAGGCCATCGAGAACATCGACATCGGCGGCCCTTCGATGGTGCGCTCGGCCTCGAAGAACTTCGCTTGGGTCACGGTTGTGGTCGATCCCGCCGACTACGCGCAGGTTCTGGCCGAGCTGAGCGCGGGCGGCACGGCGTTGGAGACGCGCCGCAAGCTGGCGGTCAAGGCCTTTGCGCACACTTCGGCTTACGACGCGGCCATCACCAAGTACTTGAGCGGCGAGCTGTTCCCGCAGACTTTGCCCCTGGTGTTCGAGAAGTCGCAGGACTTGCGCTACGGCGAGAACCCGCACCAGCGCGCGGCCTTCTACCGCGAGAGCGGCGCGCCTGCGGGCTCGCTGGCCCGCGCCAGGCAGCTGCACGGCATCCCGCTGTCGTTTGTCAACCTGTTCGATCTGGACGGCGCGTGGAACCTGGTGTGCGAGTTTTCGGAGCCCGCGGCGGCCATCATCAAGCACGCCAATCCCTGCGGCTGCGCGGTCGCGGGCACCTTGAGCGAGGCGTTTGGTCGGGCGCGCGACGCCGATCCGGTGTCGCGGTTCGGCGGCATCATCGCCTGCAACGTCCGCGTGGACGCGGCCACGGCGCAGGAAATCATCATCAAGGGCTCGCTGTACCACGCCATCATCGCGCCTTCTTACGATGAAGAGGCGCTGGACCTGCTGCGCGACCGCTCGGGCTGGGGCGCCAACCTGCGCATCCTCGAAGCCGGGAGCACCCTGTCCGGCCAGGGCTCGAACCTGGACTTCAAGCGCGTCTCGGGCGGCCTCCTGGTGCAGGACGTGGACGCGCACGAGATTCAAGCCGTTGACCTGCAAGTGGTGACGCAGCGCGCGCCGAGCGAGGACCAGATGCGCGACCTGCTGTTTGCCTGGAAGTGCGTCAAGCACGTCAAGAGCAACGCCATTGCGATCGGCAAGGGCGGCGTCTTGATCGGCGTGGGCGCGGGGCAGATGAACCGCGTGACCAGCGTCGAGCTGGCCATCAAGCAGGCCGAGCAGCGAGCCAAAGGCGCGGCCCTGGCCTCGGACGCCTTCTTCCCCTTCGATGACGGGCCCCAAGCGGCGGCCAGGGCGGGCGTGACGGCGATCATCCAGCCCGGAGGCTCCAACCGCGACGCCGACTCCATCGCGCTGTGCGATCGCGAGGGGCTGGCGATGGTCTTCGCCGGAGCGCGCCACTTCAAGCACTGAGCCCGCGCTGAGCCCGCAAGTACTTGTGCCGCTTCTGCTTGTGCCGCTTCGCCTCGGCGTCTGGAAACGCAAAGTTAACCTGCGCGCAAAGCCTGGCACACGCGCGCCATCTAAGCTCAGGGTGTGGAAACCGTTCGCGCTTTGAGCCCGCCTCCTGGCTCAGTTTTCAAGCCCGGCGTCGCGCGCCCCGACTACGCGGCGCAGAACGAGGAGCTGGCGCGCCTCATCGCGAGCGCCCAGAGCGGCAGCCACGTGAGCGTCGAGGAGATGCTCGCCCGCTTCGGGCCCTTGCTGCGCGCGCGGATGCACTGGCTGTGGCAGGCGGTGCGCGAAGACTTCACCTCGCTCGAATGGGGCGACGTCGAGGCGCAGGTGCACGCGCTGTTCCTGGGGCGGCTGCAGAGCTTCCGGCTCGAAGACGGCGTGTTCTTCCCGCACTACATCGCGCGCTTGCTGGACCTGGACTCGCGGCACTGGCTGCGAGTCCAGCGCCGCTCCTCGGCCACGCCGTTCTCGCAGCTGTATTCCGCGCCCGAGCACGAGGACGAGCTGGACTTCTGGGTCGAGGGCGCTTGCCCGGCCCGCTCCAGCGCCTACGATGGCTTCGAGGGCGACCGCGCCGCCCGCATGGACGACATCATCTCGGTGCGCCAGGCGCTGCAAGTACTTTCCCCGGCCCAGCGCGAGGTCATCGAACGCTGCTACGCGCGCGGCCTGACCGAATCCCAGGCCGCGCTCGAACTCAACATCTCGCGCTCGGCGGTGCGCAACCGCCTGCACGGAGCCATCGAGCGCCTGCGCGCCTTCTTCGGGGCCGATGGCGCGCTGTGCCGCCCGCAGAGCGGAACCCGCACCGGGCGCGCCTCGGCTCTGTCGGCCCTGCTGCCGTTGGACTTGCTGATCTGGAGGATGGACATGGCCAAAGATGATCGCCGCCCCGACCTGGTCGGTGTCGGCTCCGGGCGGCCCGTGCTCTTGCAGGGCGTCTTCGACTTCCCCGCGACCGGGCTCAAGGCCCCTCAGCTGCTCTCACCTCGCCTGCGCTACGTGGTGCCTCCGGGCACCGTGGCCGGCATCCGCTTCCTGCGCGTGGGCGTCACCTGCGACTCGATGGTGTGCATCTCCACCGTCGTCAACGGTCTGACGCACCGCCTGTTTCCCATCGCCCCCAACTCCGCCGCGCACGTCCCCTTCGCCATCGTCGAGCCCCTGGTCGCGGGCTCCGAAGTTGAGATACACGTCGCCTCAGACAAGCCCGGCGTTCTCGTCATCGACGTCGGCTGCCTCGAAATGCCCGCCTGAAGCCATTCCCACGCCTGCAACTTATTAAAGTTTTGGCCCAGAGAATCCACTCCCCCACTCAGAGAACCTATTCCCTCGCCCAGAGAACCTATTCCCTTGCCCAGAGAATCCACTCCATCACTCAGAACTTTCACTCCATCGGTCAGAGGATCTATTCCATCACCCAGAGAATCCACTCCATCACTCAGAATTTTCACTCCATCGCCCAGAGAATCCACTCCATCGGTCAGAACTTTCACTCCATCGCCCAGAGAATCCACTCCATCGGTCAGAGAACCCACTCCATCGGTCAGAGAATCTATTCCATCGGTCAGAACTTTCACTCTATCGGTCAGAGGATTAATTCTCTTAATCAGGAATGGAGATGCGGGGCTTGCTTGCCTGTGGTTTGGTGGGGGGCGAGGTTTTCTCGCATGATGGCAGCCTGGAAAGTGCAGTAGGGGCGAGAGGCGCTGGTGCGTAACCTTGACCGCCTGGCATAAAAAGTAGGTTAATGCGCTCGAAACACAAAGTTCACCTCGAATAAATGCAGGTGCGGGGGCCTTGTTTACATGGCTGGGCCATCTTCTATTGCGTAGCTCCCGTAGAATGCGCGGGCTCAACAAGGAGAAATCATGTCCCTCACCCGACGCGAACTTTTGCGCGAGCTATTGGCCGCCGGACTTACTCTGGGAGCCGCCTCCACCATCCTGGCAGGCTGCGGCGGCTCATCGGACAGCGCCTCCACGGGCAGCGGCTCTAACTCGGTGGCCTCGTCCGGCGGCTCAAGTACTTCGGGCGCGGGCGGGCCGATCAAGATTGGCTTCATCCCGCTGACCGACTGCGCTTCGGTGGTCATGGCGCACGAGCTGGGGCTTTACAAGAAGCACGGCGTGGATGTCGAGGTCTTGAAGCAGCCCAACTGGGCCATCTTGCGCGACAAGCTCTCGACGGGCGAGCTGCAGGCCGCGCACTGCTTGTTCGGGATGCCCTTCTCGACCGCTGCGGGCGTCTCGCAGGTCAAGGGCGACGCCCTCAAGATCGCCATGGTGATCAACAACAACGGCCAGGCCACCACGCTTTCCAAAGAGCAGTTTCCAAACGTCCCCTACAACGACACCGCTGCCTTCAAGAAGGGCGTGGACGCGCTGATCAAGAGCGGCAAGGAGCCCACCTTCGCCATGACGTATCCCGGCGGCACGCACGATATGTGGCTGCGCCTGACGCTGGCCAGCGCGGGCGTGGACCCCAGGACGGTCAAGATCAAGGTCATCCCGCCGCCGCAGATGGTGGCCAACATGGGCGCCAAGAACATGGACGGCTTCAACGTCGGCGAGCCGTGGGGCGGCAAGGCCGTCGCCGATGGCATCGGCTTCACCTACGTGGCCACGCAAGACCTGTGGAAGCAGCACCCCGAGAAGGCCCTGGTCGCCAACAACTCCTTCGCCACCCAGCGCCGCGAGGACCTGAAGAAAGTGATGATGGCCGTGCTCGAAGCCTCGCAGTACTTGGACGACAAAGCAGGCTTCACCAAGAACCGCACCGAAACCGCGCAGAAAATCGGGACGGCTCTGTACGTGAACGCCAAGCCCGAGGTGATCCAGGCGCGCTTGCTGGGCGATTACAACCTGGGCACGGCTCCCGGCACCAAGAAGTTCGGCGACGACACCATGCTGTTCCACCGCGGCGGCGAGACCAACTACCCTCGCCTGAGCTACGGCGTGTGGTTCCTGACGCAGTACCAACGCTTCGGGCTGCTCAGCAAAGCGCCCGACTACCAGGCCATGGCCAAGGATGTCATCTTGAGCGACCTGTATAAAGAGGTCGCCAAGGAGATGAAGATCGAGGTGCCGGACGACGACATGAAGCCGCTGCAAATCGCCGCCGATATGGGCAGCTTCGACCCCGGCAAGCCCTCGGCTGCGCTCAAGCAATACGCCGAAGCCTTCGACAAGAAAAGCAAGATGGCGTAGGCGGCGCCAATCAGCCCGGCCCCGCAAGGCCGCTGCAAGTACTTGTATCCGGTTCACATCCCCAAGGTCTTAACCATGAACGAAGCTCCCGCTCTGGCGCGCGAGGTTGCGCCCGCGCCATCCGCCCTGCAAGAGAAGCGCACCCAACAGGGCCGCCGCGCCCGCGAGACCGGCGGCGCGCTGGTCAAGAACCTGGCCTGGGCCCTGGCTTCCCTGGCCCTCATGCTCGGGACCTGGGCCATCATCTCGGCCACCATCGGCAAGGACCTGCCCTCGCCCATCACGGCGGCTCACACCTTGTCTCAGCTGCTGAGGAACCCCTTCGGCGCCGACGCCGACGGGCCGCGCATCGGCCTGCAGCTGTGGGCCTCGATCAAGCGCGTGCTCGCGGGCTTCGTGCTGGGCTCGGTGGTAGCGATTCCGCTGGGCGTGCTGATGGGCTCCAGCCCGGTCGCCAAGCGGCTCTTCGATCCCATCGTGCAGATTCTGCGGCCCGTGTCGCCGCTGGTGTGGTTCCCGCTGTCGCTCGTCACGTTCAAGGCCCTGGGCGGCGTGGCCTCGGCTACTCTGTTCACGATCTTCATCACGAGCCTGTGGCCCACGCTCATCAACACGGCCTTTGGCGTCGGCTCGCTGCCCGAGGATTACAAGAACGTGGCCCGCGTCTTCCAATTTTCCAAAGGGCGCACCCTGCGCCGCATCGTGCTGCCGTATGCGCTGCCGCACATCCTGACCGGCTTAAGGCTTTCGATGGGTGTGGCGTGGCTGGTCATCGTGGCGGCTGAGATGCTCTCGGGCGACATGGGCGTGGGCTTCTTCGCCTGGGAAGCCTACAACGCGGGCTCCTACGACAAGATGGTCGCGGCTGTGGTGCTCATCGGCGTCGTCGGCCTCATCTTAGACCGCGCCTTCGACGCCATCTCCAAGAAGTTCGCCTACGCTTGAGCACCGCTACGCCTGAGCGCCACTTTGAGCGCCCGCAAGTACTTGCAGGGCACAACCCATGACTTCCATTTCCATACGCGGCGTCTCGAAGATATTCCCCACGGCGCGCGGCCAGCACATCGCGCTTTCGGGCGTGGACCTCGACATCGCGCCGGGCGAGTTCGTCTCCTTCATCGGGCACTCGGGCTGCGGCAAATCGACCTTGCTCAACATGGTCGCGGGCCTGTCCAGGGCCACTGAGGGCGACCTGCTCATCGACGGCGCGCCGGTCCAGGGGCCGGGCCTGGATCGCGCGATGGTGTTCCAGAACTACTCGCTGCTGCCCTGGCTTTCGGTGCGCCAGAACGTCTTCGAGGCCGTGGACGCCGCGCGGCCCAGCCAAAGCCGTGAGGAGAAGATGGCTTCGGTTGAGCACTTCCTGGCTGCGGTCAAGCTCACGGCGCACGCCGACAAGAAGCCGGCTCAGCTCTCGGGCGGCATGAAGCAGCGCGTGGCCATCGCGCGCGCCTTCGCCGTGCACCCCAAGATTCTGATTCTGGACGAGCCCTTCGGCGCTCTGGATGCGCTCACCAAGGGCAAGCTGCACGACACCCTGCTCGGGCTGTGGAAAGATGCCGCGTCCAGGGTCGAGACGGTGCTGATGGTCACGCACGACATCGACGAGGCGATTTACCTGTCTGACCGCGTCGTGGTGATGAGCAACGGGCCCTCGGCTAAGATCGCCGAGGTGATGGAGGTGGACATCCCGCGCCCGCGTGACAAGCGGGCGATGAACGGGCTGCGCGAATACGCCGCGCTCAAGGCGCGCCTGATCGAGAAGCTCTCGGCGGGGCACGCTAATGCCGCGCGCGCGCCTCGCGATTCGCGCCGGCTGAGGCTGGGCTTCGTGCCTCTGCTGGACTCGGCTCCGCTGGTCATGGCGCACGAGCTGGGGTTCTGGAAGAAGCAGGGGCTCGACGTTGAGCTGTGGAAGCAGCCTTCGTGGGCCGCCGTGCGCGACAAAGTACTTGGGGGCGAGCTGAACGCGGCGCACTGCCTGTTCTCGCTCGGGCTGTCGGTGAAGTGCGGCATCTCGGAGCCGCGCGGGGCCACGCTGCCCCTCGCGATGAGCCTGTCCTCGAACGCTCAGGCCATCGCGCTGCACCCTCGCCTTGAGCTGGCCTCGGGCGACTTGAGCGGGCTCAAGGCCGCGCTGGGGCGCATCGTCGAAGAAGAGAAGCGCCCGCCGACCTTCGCCATGACCTACAGCGGCGGCACGCACGACATCTGGCTGCGCGCTCTCCTGCTGGACGCCGGGGTTGAGCTGAGCTCGGTGCGCATCATCACGCTGCCGCCTCCGCAGATGGTCGCCGAGATGGAAAAGGGCGGGCTCGATGGCTTCTGCGCCGGCGAGCCGTGGCCTTGGCTGGCGGCTTCGCGCGGCGCGGCGAGCCTCTTCATGCTCTCGGGGCAGATGTGGCCCGACCACCCCGAGAAGGCGCTGGCCGTCAACCCGGCCTGGGCGCTGGAGAAGCGCGACGACCTGAGGCGCGTGCTGGACGCGCTGCTCGAAGCGTGTATGTGGCTCTCGCGCGAGGAGAACCTGGCTCAGGCCGCGCAGATTATGGGCGGCGAGCCTTACCTGGCCGCGCCGCCCGCCTCGCTCGAAGCCCTGCTGCGCGGCCAGGTGGACGGGCAAGTACTTGAGCACGCCGCCCCCAGGTTCTTCAACAACACCATGAACTTCCCGCGCCGCGCGCACGCCGCCTGGTTCCTGTCGCAGTTCGAGCGATGCGGCTTGCTCAGCTCGAACAGCGTGCCCGTAGATGTCGCCTCGGTGGTGCGCGAGTGCGTGCTCCCCGGCCCGTTCCGCGAGGTCGCGCGCGCGCGCGGCCTGCCGCCTTGCGACGACGGCGCGCCCTTCAAGGCGCTGGGCCGGATGTTCGAGCCGGCTCAAGTACTTGCCGGCGCCGGCCACCAGGATGTCGTGCCGGCGCCCCGAGCGGCCCGCCAGCTTGAGGAGGTGGCTTGATGAGCGCGTTCTTGCAGATCGAGGAAGTCACCAAGTCCTTCCCCACGCACAGCGGGCTGTACACGGCGGTGCGCGACGTGAGCTTCGAGGTGCGGCGCGGCGAGTTCGTGTGCTTCATCGGGCACTCGGGCTGCGGCAAATCGACCTTGCTCAACATGGTCGCGGGCATGGAGCTGCCCTCCTCGGGCCGCATCACGCTCGAAGGGCGGCTCATCAAAGGGCCGGGCTCCGACCGCGCCATGGTGTTCCAGAACTACTCGCTGCTGCCCTGGCTTTCGGTGCGGCGCAACGTGTCCGAGGCCGTCGATTCGGTGCTGGAGCAGCACCTCACGGCCAGCGACCGCGCCCGGCGAACCGACGAGTTCCTGCAGATGGTCGGCTTGTGGGAGCACCGCGACAAGCTGCCGGCTCAGCTCTCTGGCGGCATGAAGCAGCGCGTGGCCATCGCGCGCGCCTTCGCCATCAAGCCCGACGTGCTCATCTTAGACGAGCCCTTCGGCGCGCTCGATGCCCTCACCAAAGGCTCCCTGCACGACGAGCTGCTGCGCCTGTGGCGCGACGAAGGCCAGCGCCGCCAGACCATCCTGATGGTCACGCACGACATCGACGAGGCGATTTATTTGTCCGATCGCATCGTGGTGATGAGCAACGGGCCCGAGGCCCGCATCGGCGAGATCATCGAGGTCAAAATCCCGCGCCCACGCGACAAGCGCGACATCATCACGCTGGATGAATACGCGCGCGTCAAGAACCGCCTGCTCGAACTGCTCGAAGACACCTTCGGCACCGACGAGCACTGAGCCTTGCATCCCCAGCCGTGCCCAAGTACTTGCCGCAGCCGTTCCATCACACATCCCGTTTTCAAGGAAATTGTCTCGATGCCTTCCAGGTTCCTATCACTTGGCCTCACCGCTTTGCCCATCGCCCTGCTGCACTCGCCCGCTCGGGCTCAGGCCCCGGATGCCGTGGCCGCGCCCGCGACCACGAACCCTGCGGCTCCTGCTGCTGCGGGCCCTTCGACGGCTTCGGTTGAGGGTGCTGCGGGGACCAAAGGCAGCAAGGCCGCGCCCACGGCAGCCGCGCCCACGGCAGCCGCGACACCGGCTCCGATTACGATCGGCAAGTACATCGTCTCGGGCTCGGTTCGAGCGCGCTACGAGAACTGGGACTGGTTCAACACGCCGGGCTTCGACGATCACTACGGCTTCGAGGGCGTGCTGGCGCGCGTGGGCATCGGGCGCAACACGCCCCGGCTCGATGTGCTGGGCGAGCTGGCGGTGCCCGCGCTGTTCAACCTGCCTGAGCACGCCATCGCCCCGGCTCCGCGCGGGCAGCTTGGGCTGGGAGCCAACTACCGCGCGGCCAACGGCAATCAGGACGCCTCGATTTTCCCCAAGCAGGCGTTCGCGCGCTTCAAGTTCGGGCAGGCCAACGCGACGGGCCTGCGCCTGGGCCGCTTCGAGTTCTGGGACGGCAGCGAGGCCACGCCTAAAAACCCGACGCTGGCCGCCCTCAAGCGCGACCGCATCAACCACAGGATGCTGGGCAACTTCGGCTTCTCGCACGTCATGCGCTCCTTCGACGGCGCTCATCTCAGCTCGACGCGGCACGGCGGCGTCTTCAACGTGATGGCGATGAGGCCAACCGAAGGCGTCTTCCAGCTCAACGGGCTGGGCGAGGTCAACCACGTGGACATTGGCTACGCCTCCTACACCAGGCCCGCGCCCAGGTCCGAAGCGCGCCTCTTCGCCGCCTACTACCGCGATGGCCGCACCGCTCCGCTCTCGGTCAAGGTCGACAACCGGCCCGCCCCGGCCCGCGCCGCCGACCGCGAAGACATCGCGGTTTCCACGCTGGGCGCGCACTACATCCAAACGTTGGGCCAGGTCGATTTGCTGGCCTGGGGCGCGCTGCAGGGCGGCAGCTGGGGCACCTTGAGCCACCGCGCCGATGCCTTCGCGGTCGAGGCCGGCTACCAGCCCAGGAACATCAAGCTCAAGCCGTGGCTGCGCGTGGGCCTGGACAAGTCGAGCGGCGACAGGAACGCCTCCGACGGGCGGCACGGAACCTTCTTTCCGATGGTGTACACGCCGCGCATCTACGCGCGCACGCCGATCTACAACTCGATGAACAACGACGACCTGTTCGCCTCGCTGATCGTGCGCCCCAACCCCAAGCTCTCGGCCCGGCTGGACGCGCGGCGCATCCGGCTGTCGAGCGCGAAGGACCTGTGGTACTCGGGCGGCGGCGCCTTCCAGGATCAGAGCTTCGGCTACGCGGGGCGGCCCTCGGGCGGCAGCAAGAACCTGGGCAACCTCTTCGACATCTCGCTCGATTACAACGTCTCGCCCGAGAGCGCGGTCGGCCTGTACTTCGGCCACTTCGCCGGAGGCCGCGTCATCGAGAACATCTACCCAGGCAACAAGCTCAACTTCGCCTACGTGGAGCTGACGCAGAAGTTTTAGGCCCTGCGTGAACCGCTATGCAAGTACTTGCGCCGCCTGGCCCGCTCGCCATCTCGCCGCTCGAACCCAGGCCGCTGGAGCCTGAGCCGCTGGAGGCCAAGCCCAGGCCCACCGCCACGCACTGCCCCTACTGCTCGATGCAGTGCGGCATGAACCTGGCGCGCTCCGAATCGGCTGCCCAGGGCGAGGCCGGGCCGGGCTGGGAAGTGCAGCCGCGCCAGTTCCCGACCAACAAGGGCGGCCTGTGCCGCAAGGGTTGGACTTCGGCTGAGCTGCTCGACCACCCCGAGCGGCTGACCTCGCCTCTGCTGCGGCGCGCCAAAGATGAGCCGCTGCGCGAATCCTCGTGGGACGAGGCGCTGGATTTCATCGCCGCCAAAATCCAGGCGATCCAGCGTGAGCACGGGCGCGACAAGGTCGCGGTCTTTGGCGGCGGCGGGCTGACCAACGAGAAGGCGTATTGGCTGGGCAAGTTCGCGCGCGTGGCCCTGCAGACGCCCAACATCGACTACAACGGGCGCTTCTGTATGTCCTCGGCGGCCTCGGCCAATATGCTGGCCTTCGGGCTGGATCGCGGCCTGCCCTTCCCGATGTCCGACATCGCGCGCGCCGACGCCATCCTGCTCGTCGGCTCCAACGTGGCCGAGACGATGCCTCCCGTGATGCAGTACTTCGAGGCTCAGCGCGGCGAGGGCGGCCAGCTCATCGTCGTCGATCCGCGCCGCACGCCGACTGCGGCCTCAGCCACCCTGCACCTTCAAGGCACGCCGGGCAGCGACCTGGCTCTGGCCAACGGGCTGCTGCACATCGCGATCAGCAAGGGCTACCTCAACCACAACTTCATCCGCTCGCGCACCACGGGCTGGGACGAGGCGCGCCGCGTGGCCGCTTCGTACTGGCCCGACCGCGTGGAGGCCATCACGGGCGTCTCGGTGGCGAAGATGGAAGCCGCCGTCAAGTACTTGCACGAGGCCAGGCGCGCGCTGATTCTGACGGCGCGCGGAGCCGAGCAGCAGTCGAAGGGAACCGAGACCGTGCTGGCTTTCATCAACCTGGCCCTGGCGCTGGGCAAGTCGGGGCGCGAGGGCTCGGGCTACGGCACCCTGACCGGGCAGGGCAACGGCCAGGGCGGGCGCGAGCACGGCCAGAAGTGCGACCAGCTGCCCGGCTACCGCAAGATCGAGAACCCCGAGCACCGCGCCTTCATCGCCCACATCTGGGGCATCGACGAGGCCGACCTGCCGCGCGCTGGCAAGCCCGCCTTCGAGCTGCTCTCGACCCTGGGCACGCCCGAAGGCGCCCGCGCCCTGCTCGTGATGGGCTCCAACGTGGCTGTCTCGACGCCCAAAGCCCTGCTGATCCAAGACCGCCTGCGCGCCCTGGAGCTGCTGGTGGTGGCCGATTTGTTCCTCTCCGAGACGGCTGAGCTGGCCGATGTCGTCCTGCCCACCACGCAGTGGGCCGAGGAAGATGGCACCATGACCAACTTCGAGGGCCGCGTGCTCCGCCGCCGCAAAGCCAAAGATGCGCCCGAAGGCGTCAAGAGCGACCTGCAAGTACTTGCTCTCCTGGCCGCGCGGCTGGGCAAGCGGTTCCACTTCTCCGACCCGACGCCGCGCGCCGTGTGGAACGAGCTGAGGCGAGCCACCGAGGGCGGCGCGGCGGATTACTCGGGCATTTCCTACGAGCGCATCGACCGCGACGAGGGCGTGTTCTGGCCCTGCCCGGCCCGCGTCGAAGGCCACGAGCAACCCGACACGCCGCGCCTGTTCCTGGATCGCTTCGCCACCGACGATGGCCGCGCCCGCTTCCACGCCGTCGCGCACCGGCCCGCGGGCGAGGAGCCGGACCAGGAATTCCCGCTCTTCCTGACCACAGGCCGCGTCATGGGCCACTACCAGAGCGGCACGCAGACCCGCCGCGTCCAGAGCCTGAGCCGCGAGCGACCGCGCGCCTTCGTCGAGCTGAACCCGGCCTTGGCTCAGGCCCACGGCATCGCGGACGGCGAGATGGTGCGCGTTCAGTCAAGGCGAGGCGCCGGAGAATTCGAGGCGCGCGTGACCGCCACGATCCGGCGCGACACCCTCTTCATCCCCTTCCACTGGGGCGGCGCGCAGTGCGCCAACGTGCTCACCAACCCCGAGCTGGACCCGATCTCGAAGATGCCCGAGTTCAAGCTCTGCGCCGCCAAAATCGAGAAATTCACCACCGATGACCACGAAGAACCGCCGAGGATCGCAGAGGGAAGTTGAAGAGGGCGCTCAAGTACTTGCAGCACTCTGACTTGCAGCACTTTCGAATTCTCTCGACTTCCTCGGTGCCTCTGTGTGGTTCTTCGTGGTCAGCGGTGGCTAAAAATGAAACAGCGTTTGGTTGTGGTTGGCAACGGCATGGCCGGGGCGCGCTTTCTCGAAGAGCTGGTGCGGCGCGGCGCTGGCGACAGGTTCGAGATCACCATCTTCGGCGACGAGCCGCGCGGCAACTACAACCGCATCCTCCTGTCAGGCGTGCTCAACGGAACCCACGCGCCCGATGACATCACGCTGCACCCGCTCGACTGGTACCGCACCCACGGCATCACGCTGCGCCACGGCGTGCGCATCGAGAAAATCGACCGCCAGCAGCAGCAAGTACTTGTGGACGACAACAGCGCGCAGCCTTACGATGTCTTGGTGCTGGCGACCGGCTCGCGCCCCTTCGTGCCTCCCGTGGACGGGCTGCGCGACGCCCAGGGCCAGCTCAAGAGCGGCGTCTTCGTGATGCGCACGCTGGACGACTGCGCGCGCATCGCGTCGTTTGCGGGCGGCACGGCGCGCGCGGCTGTGATCGGCGGCGGCTTGCTCGGGCTCGAAGCGGCGCGGGGGCTGGGGCGCTTCGGCACCCACGTCTCGGTCATCCACCGCGCCACGCACTTGATGAACCAGCAGCTCGACGAGAAGGCCGGGCGGATGCTGCAGCGCGCCATCGAGAAGATCGGCATCGAAGTTTTGTTAGGACGCGACTCCCGCGAAGTGCTGGGGCACGAGCGCGTCGCGGGCCTTGCCTTCAGCGACGGCAGCACGCTGGCCTGCGAGATGATCGTGGTCGCCTGCGGCATCGCACCGCGCGTGGAGCTGGCCCAGGCGTGCGGCCTCAAGGTCGAGCGCGCGGTCGTCGTGGACGACCAGATGCGCTCGGTGGACGACGCCGCGATCTACGCCGTGGGCGAGTGCGCGCAGCATCGCGGCGTGGCCTACGGCCTGGTCGCGCCGCTGTGGGAGCAGGGCCGCGTGCTCGCCGACGTGCTGTCGCAGCGCAAGCCGGAGGCGATCTACGCCGGCTCCAAGCCCTCGACCAAGCTCAAGGTGCTGGGCGTGGACGTGGCTTCGATGGGCGAGGTCGAGGCGCGCGAGGGCGACGAGGAAGTCTTGTATTCCGAGCCCAGGCGCGGCATCTACAAGCGCCTGCTCATCCGCGAAGGCAAGCTGGTGGGAGCGATTTTGCTCGGCGACTTGCACGCCGTCGCAGGCCTGAGCCAGAGCTTCGAGCGCGGCACCGCCCTGCCCGATGAGCGCGCCGCCCTGCTCTTCGACATCGAGCACGGCGCGGCGTCCAGTACTTCTGTGGCCAACCTGCCGGATGAAGCAACGATCTGCAACTGCAACGGCGTGTCAAAAGGCACTATCGCGAAGTGTGTGGGCGCGGGCGCGGGCTCGCTCGAAGCCGTGATGAGCCAGACCCGAGCCGGAACGGGCTGCGGCTCGTGCAAGAGCCAGCTCAAGGAGCTGCTGCAAGCCGCCGGCGCCCACGCCACCGCGCAAGAGGCGCCCCAGCCCGTGCTGCGCGTGGCTTAAGCTCGTCTCGTCTTGGGCTTGGCGCACAAAGTCCGCGAACAGCCAGGTGTCAGGGCGGCTTGGCTTGGCTCAGCAAGTGGATCTGCTTGGCTTAGCGTGGGATAGTGGCGGGGGCTTGAGGCGAGCTCAATCGAGCCAGTTTTCGGGGCGGCAGACCAGGACTTCGATCGAGGTAGCCTGGAAGATTTGCTCGACCGAGTGGCGCGCTTGCTGCACGACCTCGCGCAGCCCGGAGTCGCAGCCGAAGTTGGCGCCCTCGACGGCCAACCACTCGGGCAGCGGCAGCAGCTCGCCCTGCACGGCCTGCAGCACCTGGCCCAGCGAAATTTTGTCGGGCGAGCGGGCCAGCCTGTAGCCGCCGTGCTGGCCCTTCTTGGACTCGACCAGGCCCGCGTTCTTGAGGTCGAGCAGTACCTGCTCCAGGTACTTGCGCGGGATGCCGCCGCTCTCGGCGATGCTGGCGATCTGGCCCCATTCGTCGCGCGCATAGCAGCGAATCAGGAAAGCTAAGGCTTCAAGCGCATATTTCGTGGTGTGACCCAGTCGCATAGCCTCACAGTCTACTGGAACGCTCCGGTAAATCGGCTTCGGTTGCGTGCAATCGCTACCTCCGGGGTGGGACTTGGGCTCAGCCAGCGCAAGTACTTGCGCTGTCAGGGAGAGGCGGAAGTTGCGAGCCGGCGTTTGACGGCGCGCGGAGCATGTGCTATTTTAAATGCGACCGCCGGGCCCATTTCTTTAATAAGCAGCTCCGCGCTCGCTGAGCCCCGCCTGTGGGCTGGGCGGGCGGCGTGGCCTGAACCGTCGCGGAGGCAGAGGTTACAGATGCGCGGTGGCGAGCAATACTGCGATGCTCTGCGCCCGCGTGCTGCGGCTCTGGAGCGCGGCTTGAGATGCGGTCGACGGTTGGCCGGTGAAGTGAACAGGAAGAGGAGAAAAACCATGCGACCATTGATGACGCGCTCGAACTCGCTGCCCGCCTTGAGTGCCCCGGTGAGTGCTTCCCGCAGCGGGCGGCTGGCGCGGCGGCTGCCTTTTGCGCTGGGCGCGGTGACGCTGGCCGTGCTGGGGGCTGGCGCGTGGATGCCCGCAGCTCGGGCTCAGGGCCTGGCCGAGGCGGTTCCTGCGGTGGCTGTGGACGCGGTGAACGGGCCGGTGGTGACGATCCTGTCGCCGCACTACAACGATCAGCTCAAGGGCGCGGCCCAGGTACTGGTGGCGGTGCAGGCGCGCAAGAACACGCCGAGCACAATCGAGCTGTATGTGGACGGGCGCCTGGCTTCGGACCCCGGCATGGCGCTGCCCGGCTACCCCTCGGCCAACTTCGCCTGGGAGACGAGCAAGTTCTCGGATGGGCTGCACCGGCTGAGCGTGGTCATCACGGACACCCAGGGCTTTCGCGGCGGCGCGGATGTCAACGTGTACATCAACAACAACAAGGTGGTGGACCTGACGCCGCCCGATTTGCAGTGGCTCAACGTGCGCCCCAACCAGACCTGGAGCGGCAAGGTCGACTTCCAGGTCAAGGCCGTCGATAACTTCGGCGTCAAGTACCTCATCATCTCGCTCAACCCGGCCAGCACGCCCGACCGCAAGCCGCCGGCCTTCTCGTGGGGCCTCAACCGCCCGCCCTACAGCATCAGCTGGGACTCGCGCAAGCTGCCCGACGGCCTGTATTCGCTGCGCGCCACCGCCTTCGACGCCCTGGAAAACGAAGGCAACTCGCCCGCCGTCACCATCGCGATCAACAACCACTCGATCAACCCGACCTGGAAGCTGCCCGACCTGCCCGCCAACGCCCTCCCCTCGAACCGCGTCCTCCCGCAAACCGATGCGCAGCTGGGCTCTTCGGCGAATGCTTCCCAGCCCGGCGCAACAGACTCCAGCGCCCCGATGCAGCTGGACAACACGCTCGGCGCACCCTCAGCTGCGCTGCCCTCAGCCGCGCTGCCCTCAGCTGCGCTGCCCTCAGCTGCGCTGCCCTCAGCTGCGCTGCCCGCGCCCCAGCCGGGTGTTGCCCAAAGCCCTGCGTTGAGCTCGGCCCCGGCCCCGGACGACCTTGCGGCGGCGCCCGCGCGCTCAGCGCCTGCAAGTACTTGGGCGAGCACGCCCGCGCCGCGCGACGGTGAGCGCGTGGCTGCCGTGGACGTTCCCTCGCGCGTCATCAGGAGAGCGGCGGGCAGCGCTGCGATGTCGCGCCCCGCTCTATCGCCGCGCGACGGCCTGGCGCTGAGCCCATCGCCCGCGAGCCCGGCTCAGGAACGAGGCGCGGGGGCCGCGCCGCGCGACTCGGTTCTTGCAGCCTCGGCCCGCGCGGTTCAGCCGGGCGTCGCGGGCAGGGACGGCTCCAGCCGCCTGGCTGCGGGCACCCGGCGCGGCAGGAGCGCGCCCTCGCTGTCGATGGCGCCCGGCGCGGCGGAGTCGAGCGCGCCGCTGGGAGCCGGGGGCGGCCTGAGCAGCTCGGGCCTTGAGCTGAGCCCGCTGCCGCCCTCCAGGCTGCCGCGCGTGCCGGAGCGATTGGCGGCCAGGCCGGGCGGCGCTCCGGCGCGGCCTCTGCTCTCGGGCAGCCAGGCAAGTACGGTGGGGCAGAGCGCGCCGCAGGGCAGCGTGGCGGCCCCGGCGTTTCCCAGCGTGGAGCTGACGCGCGCGCCCGGTGCGCAAAGCGGCCCGCGCGCCTCGGCCCCGCCCTCGCCTCAGATCGCGATGGCGCCGCCGATGGGCGTTCTCAAGCGGATGAGCCAGGCCTCGATCACGGTGGCTCCCGCGCTGCCTTCGATGCTGCCGATCTTGCACCGCGTGCTCAAGGGCGACACGCTGGCGAGCGTGGCCGCGCGCTACAAGCTGCCTGTGGCTGTGCTGGCGATGCACAACCACCTGAGCGAGGACGCGCTGCTGGTGCCCGGCCAGGCGGTCAAGCTGCCGCAGACGCTGGCCGTCTCGATGGCGGGCGACCTGGTGCAGGGCGATGTGTCCTCGATGATGGTCGACACCGTCGGCGTCACTCCCTTCCGCTTCCTGTTCGAGAAGCAGGGCGGCAAGCTGGAGTGGGACGGCGCCAACCACCGCGTCACGGCCAGGAACGCGACGCACCAGGTCACGCTCACCATCGGCTCCAAGAGCGCCCTGGTCAACCAGAAGGAAGTCATGATGGACCTGGCCGCCTTCCTGGTCTCGGGCCGCACCATGGTGCCGCTGCGCTTCTTCGAGAAGGCGCTCAACGCAAGCGTCGAGTGGGAGCCCGCCACGGGCCGCCTGCTCGTCGCGATGGCGCAGTAAGCGTGTCCAAAATGCGCGTGAGGCCCGGCTCAAGTACTTGAGCCGGGCCTCTTGCTTGGGGTGCAAGTACTTGCACCCCAATGAGGCGAGATCTGATGAAAGTGGACGGGCTGGATCATCTGGTGCTAACGGTGCGCGATGTCGAGGAGACGTGCGCGTTCTACAGCCGCGTGTTGGGAATGGAAGTCGTTACCTTTGGTGGTGGCCGCCGCGCCCTCGCCTTTGGCTCGCAGAAGATCAACCTGCACGAGCAGGGCTGCGAGCTTGAGCCCAGGGCAGGTCGCCCGATGCCTGGCTCGGCGGATATGTGCTTTGTAACCGAAGTGCCGCTGGGTGAGGTGGCGAGCCACCTGCGCTTGTGCGGTGTGGCGATTGTGGAAGGACCTGTGGAGCGCACCGGAGCGACCTTGGCGATCCTGTCGCTCTACTTCCGGGACCTCGACGAGAACCTCATCGAAGTGTCCAACGCCCTCCCTCAATCACCTGCGCCAAAGAGCGAGACCGACGGATGAGGCGCTGACATTCGAGCGTGCCTCACGATAAAATGGAGCCCGCTTCTTTTTCCCATGACCTCAAGTACTTCAACCCTTTCCCTCGATGCTTCCGCTCGCTGCGCTGAGGTGAGCGCGGGCGCGCGCGTGGTGTGCAAGTTCGGCGGCACCAGCCTGGCCGATGCCGCGCAGATTCGTAAGGTCGCGCAGATCGTGCGCGGCGACGAGCGGCGGCGCTTCGTGGTCGTCTCGGCTCCGGGCAAGCGGCACGCGCAGGATCAAAAAATCACCGACCTGCTGCTCACCTGCTGGCACCTGGCCACGCAGAAGCTCGACTACTCGCAGCCTCTGCGCTTCATCCGCGACCGCTACAACCTCATCGCGCAGGAGCTTGGCATCGCGCCCGTGACCTGGGCGCTCGACGAGGCTTCGGCTGAGCTGGGGAAGCTCGCCTCGGGCGACCCCGGCACCCTGGCCTCGCGCGACTGGATGGCGGCGCGCGGCGAGTTCTTGCTCGCCCTCCTCGTCGCCGATTTCCTGGGCGCGACCTTCGTGCCCGCCGGCGAGTGCGTACGCTTCGATGAAGAAGGACTGCTCGACCCGGTCACCTATCGAAATCTGGCCGCCCGCGTTGAGGAAGATGCCGCTCAGGAAAGCCCGCTCTTCGTGGTGCCGGGGTTTTACGGGCGCGACCACCGGGGGCGCATCAAGACTTTTCCGCGCGGAGGCTCCGACATCACCGGCGCGGTCGTGGCGCGCGCGATCGGGGCCGAGCTGTATGAGAACTGGACCGATGTCCCCGGCCTGCTGATGGCCGACCCGCGCGTCGTGCAGAGCCCGCGTCCCATCGGCGAGGTGACGTACCGCGAGCTGAGGGAGCTGGCTTACTCGGGCGCCAGCGTACTGCACGAGGAGACGATCTTCCCGGCGTCCGAGGCGGGCATTCCGATCCACATCCGCAACACCAACCAGCCCGGCGCGACGGGCACGCGCATCGTCGGGGCTCGCGACTCGTCCTCGCCGTCCATTGTCGGCATCGCGGGGCGCGTCGGGTTCTCGACGATCTCCATCGAGAAGGCGCTGATGAACCAGCAGCGCGGCTTCGGGCGGCGCGTGCTCGAAGTGTTCGAGAGCCACGATGTCTCGTGGGAGCACGCGCCCACGGGCATCGACTCGATGTCCATCATCGTGGCCGACGAGCAGATGGGCGACAAATCGGCCCTGATCCTGCGCGACATCAAGCGTTCGCTGCAGCCCGACCGCATCGAGTCGATGCCCGGCCTGGCCCTCATCGCGACGGTGGGCGAGGGCATGGCCTACCGCATCGGCGTGGCCGGGACTTTGTTCGAGGCGCTCAAGCGAGCCGAGGTGAACGTGCGCATGATCTCGCAGGGCGCCAGCGAAATCAACATCATCGTCGGCGTGGACGCCGGTGATTACCAGCGCGCAGTCGGCGCGATTTACAACGCGTTCGTGGAGTAGAGCGGCCCCAAGTACTTGGAGCGAGCACGGAGGTGGAGGCGCAATGTCTGTGGAAGAAGCGCGCGAGAGGTTGGCGCAGGGATGGACTTTCGCCGAGGCCATGATGGGCAAGGAATGGCAGGCGAAGTATCCGAACATCGCCGCCTGGCGCGGCGGCTACTGCGTTGCGGGCTCCGAGAACAGGTGGAAGATCAGCCTGACGGCTCACTCCGGCTCCGAGTATCCTGGCTTCCATGCCACGTCCTACACGCTGGTCGAAGCAGAAGTCGCCTGTTCCACCGAGCCGGATCGTTACCGCGCGGTGGATGATCTCATCGCCACGTGGAACGCAGCGCGGGGGCCAGAAGCCTTGCTCCATTTCCAACGCGGCTGGAGGAGCGAGATTGGCTGGCAGCAGCGTTACCCGCACATCGCCGAGTGGATTGCTCGCGGCAAGCGGCATTGCATCGACATCAAGATCAACTGCGTCACAGGCCAAGCCCACGCGAAGGCCTGGCTTTATGATAAGCCCTCCAACACCGAGACGATACTCTGCGACGAGCGAATGCAGAAGGCAACCGAGCCCGAAATCCTCAGCGCGCTCAACGCGGGCATAGGCAAGTGGCTCCGTGAGCACGAGCGAGCTTAAGCTCCAGCTTTCGGCGCGCCAAAACGCTCCATAATCTCGCGCGGCAGCCGTGTCGCTTCGTCTATCTCGCTCTCAAACTTCTCGCCCACGAACACCGCTTCGATCTGAATCGGCCCGATGATGTGCGCGTTCAACTCGGCTAACTGCTCAGAGGGAACCCACAGCTCCTGGTGCACCTTTGCGCCCACGATCTGCGGCTCGAACTGCGCGGCGTATTCGTCCTCGACTTCAAAGCGCGTCACCCAGCCCGCAAAGCCCGAAATCGGATCGCGCGTGTTCCACTCGCGCGCGATCTGAGCCGCGTACTCGAAGTTGAGCACGGGATAGAAGATCGGCTGGATTTCCAGGCGAGGCGGGAAAGTTTGCCAACCGCTTTGAGCGATCAGTTCCAGTTCGCGCAAGCCGACGGGGCGGAAGAAAATCATAACAGTGAGTCCCACAAGTTGATGCAAGTACTTGGGGTGCCTTTATCGGCCCAGCTTGTTCTTAATCATCTGGCCCAGCCAGCCGGCGTGGAAGTAGCGCCAATATAATTTCGCGGTGGCTCCCACGGCCCGCGCGCCGATGCCCGCGACCGCCAGAGGAGCGAGCAGAGCCGAGGCCCCGTGCGCGTAATGCTTGAGCGTGAAGCGCAGCATGGAGGCGTGGAAGCGGCGGATCGAAGCGCCCTGCGCCCAGTCGCTCGAAGCGCCGATGCGGTGCGTGATGGTCGCCCAGGGCACGTAGACCCGCCGCCAGCCCGCCTCTTTCAGGCGGAAGCACACATCGACATCCTCGCAGTACATGAAGAAGCCCGCGTCCCACAAGAAGCCGTCGCGCCGCACTAAATCGTCGATGGCCTCGCGGCGCAGCAGCAGGGCCGAGCCGGAAAGCCAGTCCACCGGCTCCTCGCGGTCGTGGGCGAAGCCTTGCATCAAATAGGCGCGCGTCCAGGGGTTGCGGGGCCACAGGCGGCCCAGCGGCGTGTTGCGGAAGAAGCCCGCGCCCACGCTCGGGAAGGCGCGGCACGAAGGCTGGAGCGTGCCGTCCTCGTTCAGCAGCCGCGGCCCGCACGCCCCGACGCGCGGGTGCGCGTCCATCCACTCAACCAGAATATCGAGCGCGCCCTGGTGCACAACGGTGTCGGGGTTGAGGAACAGGACGTGCCGCCCGCGCGCCTTCTGCAGCCCGATGTTGTTGCCCGCCGCGAAGCCCACGTTGTCCGGGTTCGCGATGGCAAGTACTTGGGGAAACTCGCGCCTGAGGGCCTGCACCGAGTCGTCCAGCCGCGAGTCGTTGTCCACCACGATGATCTCGATGGCCGCGCGCCACTGCTGCCCGCACACCGAGCGCAGCGATTCGAGCAGGAAGTCGCGCGCGTTCCAGTTGAGAATGACCACGCTCAGGTCAGCGGGCAGGGCAGAGCCGGGCGGCAAAATCATGGGCACGAAGAAATCGGCGCGGCGACGGCAGAGGCGCGCGAGAAGCGGCCCTCATTGGCGCAAGTACTTGCTGGCCGTGCTGCGTTAGGCCGGGGCGTCCGGCTTGCGGGCCGCGACTTCCTGGGGCGCGCCGCACGCGCCGGCATCGAAGTCGGGGCCGGCTTCGGCTTCTTCCAGCAGCATGATGGGCAGGCCGTCCTCGACGACGAAGGCCAGGCGGCACTTGCGGCAGCGCAGCCGGGAAGCGGCCTCGTCCTCGTCCAGAGGCGCGTGGTGCGGGCAGGGGCAGACCAGAATCTCTTTGAGCTGCGGGTCGATCAGGGACATAATTTCCTTTGGCCAGGCGCCGCGCCCCAAGTACTTGCACGCCCAGAGCGCCCGAAGCCGTGGCTTAAATCATGGCGATTATACTTTTCCGCCGTGCCCAACGCTATTTCCGCCTCGAATTCTCCCGCGAACCCAGCCGCCTCGCCGCTCTTGCAGCGGGCGGTTCTCGTGGCCTTGCTGTCGCGTGAGGCGGGCGGGCGCGCGCTGCTGGTCGGCGGCTTCGTGCGCGATGAACTGCTCGGGCTCGCGCCCAAAGATGCCGACATCGAGGTCTTCGGGCTCGAAGCCGAGGTTCTGCGCGGGATTCTGGGGCGGCTGGGCCGCGTCGATTGCGTGGGCGAGAGCTTCCGGGTGTACAAGCTGGCGTGGCACCAGGGCGGGCAACGCTTCGAGCTGGATGTCTCGCTGCCGCGCCGCGAGCGCAAGGTCGGCGCGGGCCACAAGGGTTTTGAAGTCGAGGGCGACCCGCACGCTTCGCTTGAAGACGCCGCGCGCCGCCGCGACTTCACCTTGAACGCCATCTTGCGCGACCCGCTCACCGGCGAAGTCCTGGACCCGTTCGGTGGCCGCACCGACCTCAAAAACAAGGTTCTGCGCGCCGTCGATGCGCGGCATTTCGCGCAAGATTCGCTGCGTGTGCTGCGCGCGGCTCAGTTCGTGGCTCGCTTCGAGCTGGAGATCGAGCCCGCGACGATGGCCTTGTGCCGCTCGGTTGAGCTGAGCGACCTGCCGCGCGAGCGCATCTGGGGCGAGTGGGAGAAGCTGCTGCTCAAGGCCGCGCGGCCTTCGCTCGGGCTGCGTGCCCTGGTTGGGCTGGGCGCGCTGGAGCAGCTGCATCCGTATTTGCTGACCGCCCTGCGCCGCCATCGCGAGAGCATGATGGACACTCTTGACGGCGCGGCCCGCGAGCGCGAGTTCCTGGATCACCCACGGCAGCTGACCTTGATGCTGGCGGCTCTGGGCACCTTCCTGGGGCGCGGCTCGAAGAGCAATCACGGCGTCGAGCGGCTGCTCAAAGACCTCAACGTACACACTGTCGGGGGCTACGACGTGCGCCTGAACACCATCCGCCTGGTCATGGAGCGCAAGCGCGCCGTGGACTGGTTCCGCGCGCGCCACCAGATTCAGGATTGGGAGCTGCGCTTTCTGTCGGCGCGCGTGGAGCCCCGGCTGATCTACCGCCTGGCGCGCGCGCGCGCGCACCTCGAAGCCGCCGAGTGGCTGCGCGAGCGGATGCAAGTACTTGGGGTCTTCGATGGCCCGCCCGCAAAGCTGCTGCTCGGGCGCCACTTGCTGGAGATGGGGCTGCAGCCCGGCCCCGCCCTGGGCAAGATCACGCAGGCGGCCTGGATCGCCCAGCTGCGTGGCGAGTTTCAAGACCTCGAAGGCGCCCGCGACTGGGCCAGGCGCGCGCTGGAAACCATGTCCTGAGCGCCGGGAACTCTTCCCGGCGTGTGCGGAAGAGTTCCCGGCACACTGTGGAACTCTTCCGCGCTCATGTGGAAGAGTTCCCGGCACGCTGTGGAACTCTTCCCGGCGTGTGCGGAACTCTTCCCGGCACGCTGCGGAACTCTTCCGCACTCGCGAGGAAGAGTTCCCGGCACGCTGCGGCTCTCTTCCGCACACGCCGGGAAGAGTTCCGCACACGCCGGGACTCAGGTTTGGCGCGCTTACATTGATTATGGAAATGCTGACAATCATCGGCGGCGGGCTGGCGGGCTGCGAGGCGGCGTGGCAGGCGGCTCAGCGCGGCGTCGCGGTGCGGCTCTTCGAGATGCGGCCCGCTCGCGGCACTTCGGTTCACCGCACCGGCGACTTAGCTGAGCTGGTGTGCTCGAACTCGCTCAAGAGCACCAGCCTGGACAAGGCTTCGGGCCTGCTCAAGCAGGAGATGCGCCGCTTCGACTCGCTCATCATCCGCGCCGCCCAGGAGTCTTCTGTGCCTGCGGGCTCGGCCCTGGCGGTCGATCGCGAGAAGTTCGCGCGGGCCATTACGAGCCGCCTGCAAAGCCACCCCAACATCCACATCGCGCGCGAGGAGGTGCCGGGCATCCCTGAAGGCCCGGCGATTGTGGCCTCGGGGCCGCTGACGACGCCCGAGCTGGCGGCGAGCATCCAGCAAGTACTTGGGAGCGACTTCCTCAACTTCTTCGACGCGGTAGCGCCCATCGTGGACGCCGACAGCCTGGACTACGAGAAAATTTTCCTGGCCTCGCGCTACGACAAGGGCGACGCGGCCTACTGGAACTGCGCGCTGGACGAAGCGGCTTACGACGCTTTCCGCGACGCCTTGCTCTCGGCTGAGCAGGCCGAGTTGCACAACGAAGAGGACGTGCCCTATTTTGAATCGTGTATGCCCATCGAGGAGATGGCCGGGCGCGGGCGGCTCACGATGCGCTACGGGCCTCTGCGCGGCGCGGGGTTGACCGACCCCGCGACGGGACGCTGGCCCTTCGCGGCTGTGCAGCTGCGCGCCGAGAACGAGCCGGCCACCATGTACAACCTGGTCGGCTTCCAGACGCGGCTCAAGTGGAGCGAGCAGACGCGCGTGCTGCGCCTGCTGCCGGGCCTGGAACACGTCGAGATCGTGCGCTTCGGCGTCATCCACAAGAACATCTTTATTAATTCGCCCGCCGTGCTGCACCCGACCTTCCAGTCCAGAGCGCGCCCGAGCTTGTTCTTCGCGGGCCAGATGACCGGGGTCGAAGGCTACGTCGAGTCGGCGGCGGCGGGCCTGATGGCCGGGGCCAACGCCGCGCGCTGGATGCTGGGGCAGGATATGCTCACCTGGCCGCGCGAGACGGTGCTGGGCTCGCTGTCGCACTACATCTCGACCGCTTCGGCCAAGCACTTCCAGCCCATGAACTCGAACTGGGCGCTGCTGCCTCCCCTCGAAGAGTCGCCCGCCAATGGCGGCGGCAGGAAGCGCAAGATCGGCAAGGAAGAGAAGGCGGCCCTGTTCGTCGAGCGAGCCACGAGCGCGCTGGACGAGTGGAGCGCGGCGGCGGAGCAGGGCGCGGCGGCAAGTACTTGTGCTTTATGAAGAGCGACATGGAGGGCGGCGCGACGCTTTTGTTCGCGCGCATCGACGGCTTCTTGAACTCGCTGCGGGCGCGCAACCGCTCGCCGCACACGCTACGGGCGTATGCGCGCGACTTAATTCAGTTCGTGGAGTGGCTCCAGGCGCAGCAAGTACTTGAGCCGGGCGCAGACTGGGGCGCGGTTCAATACGAGAGCGTGCGCCGCTACCTGGCTCAGCTGGGGCGCGATGAGTATGAGAAGCCGACGATGGCGCGCAAGCTCTCGGCGCTGAAGTCGTTTTTCAAGTGGCTGGAGCGCGAGCAGATCGTGGCCTCGAACCCGGCGGCTCCGGTCTTATCGCCCAAGCAAGGCCGCCCGGTGCCGCACGTGCTCGAAGTGCGCGAGGTCGAGCTGCTCTTGGCTCAGCCCGAGGCCGCGACGCCCTTTGGCCTGCGCGACCGTGCGCTGCTGGAAGTGCTGTATGCCTCGGGCGTGCGCGTCGCGGAGGCTGCGGCCCTGGATGTGGGCGATGTGGACTGGGACGGCTGCCGCGCCGCTGAAGGCTCGGCGCGCGTGCTGCAGGGCAAGGGCAAGAAGGGGCGCATCGTGCTGCTGGGGCGCCAGGCGTCGCAGGCGCTGATCGCCTACGAGCAGCAGGCGCGCCCCCTTTTGATGCGCGCGCGCAAGGAGCTCGCGACCACAGATGCGCTGTGGATCAACTCGCGCGGCGGGCGGCTTTCGTCGCACGCGATTTATATGCGCGTGCTCGACTACGCCAACCGAGCGGGCATCACCAAGAACGTCACGCCGCACACCCTGCGGCACTGCTTCGCCACCCACCTGCTCGAAGGCGGCGCGGACTTGCGGCTGGTGCAGGAGCTGCTGGGCCACGCGAGCCTGGCCGCCACGCAAATTTACACCCGCGTCTCCATCGGCCACCTGCAAAAAGTCTACGGCCACGCGCACCCCCGCGCCCACGCGCAGCCCGAGCCTTGAGCTTGAGCTTGAGCTTGAGGCTTGAGCTGAGCTTGAGGCTTGAACTCCTCGTCGCCAACGGTGTCGGAGGGCGCTGCAAGTACTTGAGCCGCGCTGGGCCTGGGAAGTTTGATGTGGCGAGAATCATGTTACGCACAGCAGAGGCCAGGCTGCAGCGCGAGCCGAAACGCTGCAGCCGAAACGCTGCAGCCGAAACGCCGGACTCTGGAATTCGCTGCTGCTTGCGCAACGCCTTGCTATAATGCCGAGTTGTGCCGTCGGGCACAGCGGCGCGCAGCGGTGGCGCGGTGGCGCGGTGGTTCGAGCAAGTTGAGCGCGAAGTACTTGCTTGCGATGAGGCGCGGTTCGGCTCGGGCTGGTGAGACTTGTGAGAGCAGCGCAGCTCAAGGCAGTCCGGCGCTGCGGGAGCTGAAGGGCAAGAACACGATTGTATGAACCAGTCCTCCGTGGTGGTGATGGTGCTGGGCGTGGTGAACCTGCTGCTGGTGACGGCGGGCGCTCTGCTGGTGTACTTCGACTGGAGCGCGTCCCGGCACCGCGAGTTCCTGTACCTGTTCTTCAACGACGAGCGGCCCGGCGCCAACTTCTTCTACGCCGCCAAGCGCCGCCGCGCCCAGTTCTCGCGCTTCCTGCTCGCCTTTTTCTTGCTGCTGCTGCAGCACATCTTCTTCGCCTGGATCTACGCCAGCATCGTGGGCGGCGACGTTTACGGCAACAAGTACTACGACTGGAAGGAGTGGTGGCACAGCGGAGCCATCGTGCCTTCCATCGAAAGCCCGGCGGCGCTTTATCCCTGGCTTTATTTCTTCGAGGTCGCGGGGCTGTGCCTGCTCGTCGTGGGCCTGCTCTTCCCGGCTGCGACCGACCGCGCGACGCGGCAGGACATCCTTGCCCTGGCCTTCCTCTCGCTGTGGACCATCTTCGCCGTCCTCGCCATCCTGGGCCTGTACTCCGAGCACATCCAGATCATCGTGCGCGGCGGGGCCTTCATCGCGCGCACCGTCATCATCGGCTCCGCGCTCTATAGGATGTGGCGCAACGGGCACCGGCACGAGGACGTGGACGACGAAGGCCCCGGCAAGCTCACGCGCGCGCTCAAGACCGTGGGGCGCGAGGGGTTGCTGCCGTTCCAGCCGCGCGTGATCGCGCCTGCGCTGGGCTTGTGGTGGCTGGGCCACATCCTGGGCTACGTCTTCAATTCGCCCCTGGCCGCTCCCATGGCGATGAGCGTCGCGCTGCTGCCCATCATCGTCACCATCGGGCGCGGCGCGATGCGCGAGTATGAGCTGGTCGAGGTGTCGCGCCACCGCATGGGCCGCGAGCGCAGCGTCATCTTCTCCTTCCTGGAGCGCATCGGGCAGGCCTTCACGCAGGCGGTTGAGCTCGAAGGCGTGCTCAACATCATCCTGGACTCGGGCCTCAAGACAACCGAGGCCTCAGCCGGCGCCATCTACCTCTTCAACCGCCACTCCAAGATGCTGGAGCCGCGCCTGGTCAACTCGTTCTTCCCGCCGCTGTACATCGACACCCCGGCCAGCTTGCAGGGCAACCGCACCGAGGCGCTCGAAGACGAGATGAAGCACCAGTCCTTCGACCTGGGCGAGGGCATCATCGGCCAGGTCGCGCAAAGCGGCGAGGCGCGCCTGGTTCAGGACGCCGCCGCCGAAGGCATCATGCTCGGCACCACGACCGAATATATGCGCAACCGCTCGATGCTCGTGGTGCCGCTGCGCATCCGCGACGAGCCCCTGGGCGTCATGGCCGTGCTCAACAAGCAGCGCGGCTCCTTCACGCGCGAAGACCAGGCGCTCTTGCAAGCTCTGGCCGACCAGGGCGCCCTGGCGATCCAATACGCCGTCCTGACCGAAGACACCCGCTCGCAGGAGCGCATCCGGCGCGAGCTGCAGATCGCGCGCGACATCCAGCAGCACCTCTTGCCCGATCGCTGCCCCGAAGTGCCCGGCTTCACCATCGCGGGCCGCGCCACGAGCGCAACTGAAGTCGGCGGCGACTACTACGACTTCATGCAGATCGACAGCGACCACCTGGGCATCGTGCTGGCCGATGTCTCGGGCAAGGGCGTGCACGCCGCCCTGATCGTGGCCATGATCCGCTCGGCCTTCCGCACCCAGGCGCGCAACACCACCGATGTGCGCGACGTGCTGGCCGGGGTCAACGAGTTCATCGCGCAGGACCTGCCGCAGAATATGTTCATCACCTGTGTCTACGGCGTGCTGGAATTTTCAACGCACACCTTCTCCTACGCGCGCGCGGGCCACGAGCCGATGATCCTGGCGCACCCCGACTCGCCCTCCGAGCTGCACTCGCCCGAAGGCTTCGCGCTGGGCGTGGTGGACTCCTCGCTGTTTAAGGAGCTGCTCGAAGTCGAAACCGTCACGCTCAATCCCGGCGACCGGATGCTGCTGTTTTCTGATGGGCTGACCGAAGCGATGAACGCCAGCGGCGAGGAGTTCGGGATGCAGCGCATCCTGCAAGTACTTGATCCCAGCCAGCGCGACTTCAACCTGCTCGCCAACCGCAGCGTGGTGCGCAACGGCAGTGCCCTGCTCAAAACCGCGACCGTGAACGCTTCGGCTGGCGCCGCTAAAGTCACGGGCCGCCCCGCGACCTCAACCGGCCCGCGCTCGGCTGCCGACCGCGTCCCTCACAGCGCCGCCGCCGACAAGTTTGGCCACGCCGAGGCCAGGGACGAAGACCCGTGCGCGCCCGGCCTCTCGTTCGATGAGCCCGAGGACTTGAAGAGCATCGAGCGCGCCGTGGCCGGCCACGTCGGTGACGCGCCGCAAAGCGACGACCTGACCATCGTCTACGTCGCGGCTGATGCGCTGCCAACGGCTTAAGTCGGCACTAATCGGCCAAAGCCAACCCATCCCGAGGCAGCTCAGGCCCGCCTCGAAAACCCTCGATAGGATAAGCGCAGCAACCTTCAGGCTCTTATGCGTGTAAGAGGGCGGTTGGCTTTAGCTAATCAAAGCTGACATCAGGCGAGCAATCGCCAAAGCAGGAACTCCTAAACCTCAAGTACTTGCAGCGCGGTCTTAATCCTCGATGTCGCCCGAAGCCTTCGCGCGCTCGGGCTCAGCGGATTTTTTGCCGGCGAAGAACTCGCGCGCGGTGTCCTTAAACCTGTCGCGGGCTTGGCTTAGATCCAGGATTGGCGCGGCGTAGTCTTCGGGCGGCGTGCTCATCTGCCACGGGCTGTGCACGAATTGGTCGGGCACGTCCTGCAGCTCGGGAATCCAGCGGCGCACGTAATCGCCTTTTGCGTCGCGGCGCTGGCCTTGCAAAGTCGGGTTGGTGACGCGGAAGTAGGCCGCAGCCGAGACGCCGCAGCCCGCGACCCACTGCCAGTTGCCCACGTTCTGGGCGCGGTCGCCGCACAGCAAGAGGCCGCGAAAAATCTCTTCGCCCACGCGCCAGTCGACCATGCCGTGCTTGCAAAAGAACGAGGCCACGCTCATGCGCACGTTGTTGTGCATGAAGCCCGTCGCCTGCAGCTCGCGCATTCCGGCGTCGATATACGGAAATCCCGTCTGCCCCGTGCTCCACGCCTGCACGAAAGCCTCGTCCTGTCGCCAGGGAAAGCCGCGCCAGTCGGGGCGGGCTTCTTTGGTTGCGCTCTCGGGGTGAGCGTCGAGCAGGTCGGCGAAGAAGTCCCACCAGGTCAGCTCGAACTTCCACTTGTAAGTCCTGGCGTGCTGCATGGCCACGCGCGGCGAGAGCGCGCCGATGTTGAAGTAGTAGCTCAGCTTCGAGGTCGCGGCCTCGCGCGCGGGCTCGTTGCGTGTGCGGGCGTAATCGGCTTCAGCGTTGTGGACGAACCAGTCCAGGCGCTCCAGAGCCGCGACTTCGCCCGCGCGCGGCAGCTCGATGCCGGGCTTCACCGTCGGGATTTCGCCGCGCTCGATTTCTTTTGAAATGGCGGGCAGCTTGCCGGGAGCCTCGAAAGTCTCGGGTTCGGGCAGCGTCTCCCACTTCTTGCGGAACGGGCCGAAGACGCTGTAGCGCCCGCCCTCGTTGGTCAGCACGCTGCCCGGCTCGTGCGTGTACTGGCCCGCGTGAGAGTGCACGCGCACGCCGTGGGCCTCAAGTACTTGCGTGGCCCGCGCGTCGCGATCGCGGGCGTAGGGCGTGTAGTTGCGGATGAAGTGCGCGTCCGCAAGCGCGTGCCTGGTGCCCTTGAGCTCGCGCGCCAGGGCCTCAAGTACTTGAGCCGGCTCGCCGTGGCGCACGATCAAGACCGCGCCCAGCTTGCGATACGACTCGCGCAGGGCACGCGCGTTTTCCAGAAACCAGGCCTGGCGGCGCGGCGTGAGGTCGGGCCGCGCGAAAATAGCCGGGTCGATGATGAGCAGAGGCAAAACCGCTTCGCCCGCAGCCTGAGCGCGCTGCGTGGCTTCGTGCAGCGCGGGGTTGTCGTGGGTGCGAAGCTCGGTGCGGTGCCAGACAAGTTGCATGGGCCGCCCCACAGGCAAATCCCAATCCGCCGCAGCTTGCTCCGAGCGCCGCTGATTCTTTGCCCTCGGTTCCGTTAAGGACACCGCTGCGGGCCGCGCCGCAAGTACTTGCAGGCCGCGAAGTGCCAGGGGCGCGCGGCATCGTTTATAATCACGCGGCCCGCCGTGTTTGGCCTCGCTTGCAAGAACTTCTTCCGATGAAACCGATCACTTTTTCGCAGCGCCTGCGCTACGCCTTCGACAAGAGCATGGCGGCTGGAACCGGAGCCCTCATCGGCTGGCTTGCGCTCGTCTCGGGGCTCATCATCGTGCTGGCGGCCCTGGCCGTCGCGCTCTCGGGCGTGCAGCAGGACGAAGGCAAGCGCATCGGCTTCGTCGACGCGGCCTGGGCCAGCCTGATGCACGCCATGGACTCGGGCGCTCTGGGCGGCGACACCGGCTGGGGCTTCCGCCTCATCATGCTGCTGGTCACGCTGTCGGGCCTGTTCATCGTGGGCTCTTTGATCGGCATCCTGTCGAGCGGCATCGAAGGCAGGCTGGAGCAGCTCCGCAAGGGCCGCTCGCTGGTCATCGAGCGCGATCACACCCTGATTCTGGGCTGGTCGCCGGCCCTGTTCTCGATTGTCTCCGAGCTGTGCCTGGCTAACGAGAACCGGCCCAAGCCGCGCATTGTCGTGCTGGCCGACAAGGACAAGGTCGAGATGGAAGACGAAATCCGCGCTCAAGTCGGCGACACGGGCCGCACCCAGGTCATCTGCCGCACCGGAAGCCCCATGGACCTGAAGGACCTGGAAATCGCCAACCCGCACGCCGCGCGCTCGATCATCGTCCTCTCGCCGCCCGAAGACGGTGCCGATTCGCAGGTCATCAAGACCATCCTGGCCCTGACCAACAACCCCGCGCGCCGGGCCGAGCCCTATCACATCGTGGCAGCCATCCACGAGCGCAAGAATTTGGAAGTCGCGCGCATGGTGGGCGGCGACGAGGTTCAGCTTGTCCTGGGCGACGACCTGATCTCGCGCATCACGGTTCAGGCCGCGCGCCAGTCCGGGATCAGCGTGGTGTACACCGACCTGCTCGACTACGACGGCGACGAGATTTATTTCCAGGCCGAGCCCAGGCTCGAAGGCAAGAGCTTCGGGCAGGCCCTGAGCGCCTACGAAAGCGCCGCGCCCATCGGCCTGCACTTCGCGGGCGGGCGCCTTCAGCTCAACCCGCCGATGGAAACCATCATCGGGCGCGGCGACGAGATCATCGCCATCGCCGAGGACGACGACAAGATCATCCTGTCCAACCTGGCTCCGGTTGCCGTTGACGAAAGCGCGCTTGCGCCGGGCCAGGCCGCGCCCCCGGCTCCCGAGCGCACGCTGATGCTGGGCTGGAACCGGCGCGGCCCGGCGATCCTGGCTGAGCTGGACCTGTACGTCGCGCCCGGCTCGCAGGTCGTGGTCGTCGCGGCCCCCGAAGCTCTGGAGCAAGACCAGGCCGGCGTGCAAGTACTTGAGGCCGCGCCGCAGATGGCAAACCAGCAAGTTCTGCTGCAGCGCGCCGACACCACCGACCGCGACACTCTGGACAGCCTAAACGTGCCTTCCTTCGATCACGTCATCGTGCTCGGCTACAGCGAGCTGCTGGGCGAGCAGGAAGCCGACGCGCAGACTCTTATCACTTTGCTGCACCTGCGCCGCATCGCGCAGCAGGCTCGTCTGGGCTTGGCTGAGGCGACGAGTTCAGTTGAGCTGAGCAAGGAAGCGCCCGATGCCAGGCCCGCAGCGCAGCTTGTGGCGCAGCCCGTGGCTCGCAGCGGGTTCAGCATCGTGAGCGAGATGTTGGATGCGCGCAACCGCGAGCTGGCCTCAGTGACGCAGGCCGACGACTTCATCGTGAGCGACAAGCTGGTCAGCCTGATGCTGGCTCAGGTCTCGGAGAACAAGCACCTCAACGCGGTTCTGGAAGACATCTTCGATGCCGGGGGCTCCGAGCTTTACCTCAAGCCGGCCCAGGATTACGTGCTGCCCAACCGTGAGGCGAGCTTCTACACGGTCGTCGAGGCGGCCCGCCGGCGCGGCCACATCGCCATCGGCTACCGCCAGCACGCGCACGCCCAGGACGCCAGCCGCAGCTACGGAGTCCAGCTCAACCCGCGCAAGTCCGACACGGTGCGCTTCGAGCCAGGCGACCGCGTGATCGTGCTGGCTGAGTCGTGAGGCTGCAAGTACTTGACAAGCGCGTTTGACAAGCGTGGACGCGGGTATAACGGGCCATGCAAAGGACAAAACCGTTGGGATACTTTGGCCTATCTCTGTGCCTCTTCGGACTGTTTGGCCAGCTTGTGTCGCTTCCTTTCTTGACCACTGGCTCGAACGTGCTCGTGACCAGTGGCGTGCTGATCGTCTTCGTGTCCTCGCAGAGTATCCGCAGCTCTGTGCTTCTGGATAACAAGGCCTTGCGCCGCTTCCTCAAGGCCTTCCTCTTCCTCTTGGTGGTAACTGTCTCTGCCACGATCTTGTACGCCTGGCTAAACCACAAGTGCCTGGCTTGGTAAATGGAAGCGCACATAAGCTGAAGGCAGGCCTGCCCGAGCACGAAAAAGCCCGTCAAGTACTTGAGCTCAAGTACTTGACGGGCTTTTTGATGCTGCGTGTCTACTTGACGCGGGCCGCGAAGAGCGTGCTGCGCGCCGCGTCGCCCTTGGCCGCGCGCACGATGATGAAGCTCCCGCGCTGGCGGATGTCCACGTTGTAATCGCTGGCCTTGCCCTCGATCTTGACGCTGCCGTTGGCCACAGGCGTGGCCTGGCTGCCCTGAGTTAACGAGCATTGCAGCGCGCCGTCCTTGACCATGAAGGCAAGCTGCATCTCGTTGCCGGCCTTGCTGCTCGGGCCGTCGAGCAGGATGACGAAGGACTGCGCCGCGCTCAACTCGGGCACCTTGAACTTCATGCCGCCGTCGCCCCAGAAGGTGCCCTTGTGCCACATCGTCGTCGGGAGCTTGCTCGCGTCCGCCGGCTTGGCTGAGACCTGGGTTGCCAGGGCCGCGTTGGGGTCGGCCATGGGGTTGGTGGGCAGCCAGAAGCCCTCGGGCGTGCTCCAACCGCCCATGGTCTCGGCCTGGCGCGCATCGTTGTACAGCTCGGGCACCTTGGCCCACGTCGGGCGCACGTCCGGGAAGCGAACCGCGAAGGCTCCAAAGGTTGGCGCCGTGCTCGCGCGCCGCGACCACAGGCCCGCGCGCCCCGACTTCAGGCTGTCGTCGAAGGCATCGGCCACGCGCGTCCCGTCCACGGTGGCGCTGAGGTAGCCGTCGTCAGCCGAAGCGCCCAGCGTCACGGCTTTTCCATCGAGAGCCGAGCCGATGGGCGCGCTGGCAAGTACTTGCACCTTGCCGCCGCCCAGCTTGAGAATCTGCGCCTTGCCCGCGAACCCGGCGTGGCTTCGCGAGCCGCCCACGCGCACCAGGTAAGCGCCCTCCGCGCTTTCGTTGAGCAGCAGCCCGGCGCTGCCATCGGCGGGCAGCGCGAGCGGAGCCGCGACCGAGTAATCGTGCCAGCCGGCCTCGCCGATCAGGGCGCGCGAGGCCGCAGCGCCGGTGGCCTGAGCCGCTCCGTTCCAGTTCCACTCGCCCTGCGCCTGCCAGCGGCCCGGCACGCGGCGCGAGAAATCGTCCTCGATGTCGTGGTTCGAGCGCACGCGCACGTCATCGAAGAGCGCGCTGGCCTTATCGCTGTCGTTGTGCGCCCACAGCCCGGCCTGGCCGCGCCCGAAGAGCGTGGTGCGGGCGCGCGCCACCTCGTTGTCATCGACGTAGGCGCGCACCAGGTTGCCCGAAATCGCGACCTTCATGCGATACCACTGCTTGTCCTCGAAGCCTCCCGCGCTCTGGGCCAGCGTGGTTTCCTTGCCGTCCACGACAGCCTGCAGCAGGACGCGGCCCGAGTTTTCGTCCAGGCCCTGGCGCGCCTGCCACTTCATGATCAGGTAGTTCCTGGCGTCCTGCGCGTAGAAGGCCAGGCCGATGGCCGAGGCTCCCTCGGGGCGCACCGAAGCCTCGAACGAGTAGTCGTTCCAGAAGGGGCGGCCCGCCAGAGCCATGCTGTCGCCAGCCGAAGCCGTCTTGAAGACGAAGGCGTTGACGCTCTGCGCGACCTGAGCCTCGGCGTTCTCGCTCAGGCCCGTCGTGGCCCAGGTGCCCGCCACCGACTTCCAGATCGTCTCGTTGTCCTTGATGTCGGAGATGCGCATTCCGCTGTGCGGGTCGCCCTTGGCTGCCTGATAAGCCACGTCTTCCTTGACGCGCATGAAGTCGTCGTCGAGCGCGATTTCCTCGACGGGCTGCAGCTTGGCCTCGCTCACAGCGCCCGCGTAGCCGACTTTGCCCGCGCTCAAAGTGGCGTCCTCGGCTTCGAGAACCGTCTTGTTGTTGAGTAGCACGCGCCACATCGCGCCGCGCCGCTGCACAACCAGCGCGCCCGCAGCCAGCGGCGCACGCACCGCGGCCAGCTCCTTGTCCTTGTCCTTGTCCTTGTCGCCGCTCCTGGACTTGAGCGAGAGCGTGGCGCCCCCTGAGCTGAGCTTGAGCAGGTAAGCCTGGCCCTGCGCGTTCTCGCACAGGCTCCACGCCACCGGCAAGCTCAAGAGCTTGCCCGTGATGTCGAAGCCCCCGGCCTCGGCGTCGTCGTCTAAGTAAGCCAGCTTCAAAGCCGAAGGCGCGGCGGGCTGGGCGGGCGCGGCCAGAACGTGAGCGTGCGAGCAGAGCAGAGGAGCGGCGAGCAGGGGCAGCAGGAAAAGTGAGCGGGGCATGAGAGAAGTTTAACCGGCGAAATGAGCACAAAAAGCGAGGCCGCAAGTACTTGCAGCGCAGTACTTGCGGACTCGGATTACGGCAGCGGAATGTTCTTGATCTCGAAGGGCACGCGCACCTCGCGCCATTCGAGCGGCACGTCCAGCTCGGCTCGGGCGGGGGCCGGAGCCTGGCCGTTAGCCGGGTCGGGCAGCGTCTGGATTTCGAATTCGGTGCGCTCGGCGCTTTGCAGGCCGCTGCCGGCTTCGAGGAAATCGACGGGCGAGTTGTCGGCCTTGAGCAGGCGCAGCCCGCCGCTCGAACCCACGCCCGCGAAGTGATAGAGCGGCAGGTTAGACGAAGGCACGTTCGGGTCCGCTGAGGGCAGGGCCACCACGGTGCCCGGCGCATCGGGCGCGTTGGAGGCGGCGAACTTGAGGCTCAGGCCGCCGTTGGCCTCGCTGGAGCCCAGGTATTCGTAGTGAACCGGCACGCCGTCGCGCTCGATGTCGAGCTTGGCGGGCTTGCTGAGGTCGCCCAGCGTCCACTTCTGGCTCTTGGCCACCACCGCGAAGCGTAGCTCGCCGCGCAGGGTTACGGGGCCGCTGGTGTCCATGTCCGAGGCATCGAAGGCGGCCTGAGCGCCTTCGACGGTGCCCCCGGCAGCATCGGAAATCACGGGGTGCGCCTTGCCTTTGACGTCGATGAGCGAGAGGCCGGCCCAGCTCGCGGTGCCGTCGATGGAGCGCCAGCGCGGGTCCGGGCGCAGGGCAAGCTCGACCTCGAAGCGGTCTTGCTTCTGGCCGGCGTCCGTTGGGGCCGGGAAGAGCAGGGCGCGCGTGCGCTGGATGCGCGTGACGTCCAGCAGAGCGCCGCCCAGCTCCTGCGAGAGCGGGTTGCGCGGCGGCGCTTTGGCCTGCGAAACGTCCGCCAGCGGCATCAGCTGCAGCGTGCGCGTGGTCGCGACCCACTGCGCGTCCACGCCGTGCGCCTTGAGCTGGCCCAGCGCGTCCCACAGCGAGGTCGGGGCGATCTTGGCCGTGATGCGCGAGTCGGGATAAGCGTCCCACTGCGGCGACACCTCCACGCGCAGGCCGCTCGCCTGAGCCAGCGCAGCCGCGAGCTGAGGCAAGGTCGCGTTGGACTGGGTCAGCTCGACCTGAGCCGCTCCGCCCAGCAGCTTCGAGTAGGCCGCGAAGTCCAGCGTGTCGATTGTCTTCTGCTGGGCCTCGGCGGGCGCGGGCGCCCCTTCAACCGGCGCCCCTTCAACCGGCGCGGCGGGATCAACGCCGTTGGCATCGCCAGCCGCTTCAGGAGCAGCAGGTTCGGCAGGCGCGGCTTCAACCGGCGCGGCAGCTGGAGACGCGGCAGCTGGAGACGCGGGTGCTTTGGGTGCGGGTGCTTTGGGCGCGGCGTTTTGGGCGTGTGCGAGCGGGGAAAAGGAAAGGATCGGGAGCGCGAGCAGCCACAGCGGGCGGCGCGTCAGGGTGCGAAGTTTCATGGCTGTCCTTGAGGAAGAACCGGATGCTTTAGGTGCCGCGCCGCGCGTCTTGTTGCGCGCCGCAGGCAGCTGCAAGTACTTGAGGCGCTTGAGGCGGCTGGCCACGCGGGGCTTAGCTCAGCGAGCTGTTAAACAGCGAGGTGGCGCGCATACCAGGCGGCGCTCTCGCGCAGGCCCTCTTCGAGCGCGATTTGCGGAGCCCAACCCAGCAGGCGGCGCGCCTTGTCGATGCTCAAGTACTTGCTCGAAGCCACGCGCGGCCCCGTGATGCGCGGCTCCACCTCGACGCCTTGCCCCGTCGCATCGTTCCACGCCCGCGCCGCCGCGACCACGGCCTGCTTCAAGCTCAGCGGCGCGCCCGAGCCGAAGTTGAACGCCTCGCCCGCAACCGCATCGTCTTCCAAACGCTCGGCTGTAGCCAGGTAAGCGCGTGCCATGTCGCGCACGTGCAGCAGTTCGAGCACGTTGGAGCCGTCGGTGCCGTCGATGAGCGCCCGTTCGCCGCGCGCCAGGCGGCCAAAGGTGGCGGGCACGATGCGCGACCAGTTGGTGTCGCCCGGCCCGTAGGTGTTCATCCAGCGGCAGCAGGCGGTGCGCAGGCCGTAGATTCTGGCGTAGGAGCGCACCGCCAAATCTGCGGCGGCCTTGCTGGGCGCGTAGATGTTGGCGGCCACCAGCGCCGGAGCGTCTTCCTCGATGGCTTGGGCGGTGTCGGTTGCGCCGTAGTAAGCGCCGGACGAGGCGAAGACGAGCTTGCGCGAGCGGCGCGACAGGCGGCAGGCTTCAAGGGCGTGGTAGGTGCCCAGGATGTTGACCTGAGCCGTTTCCAGGGGCAGCGCGTTCGAGATGGAGACGATGGGCTGAGCCGCGAGCAGGAACACGAACTCGGGCTCGTAGCGCGCGACGAGCAGCTTGAGGCCCTCGGCGTCGCGCAGGTCGCCGGGCAGCCAGGCCACGCGCGACGAGTCGCACACGTCGCTCTCGAAGCCACGCACGCGGTCGAAGGCAAGTACTTGCGCGCCGCCTTCGAGCAGCAGCGAGCACAGGTGCGAGCCGCCAAAGCCCGCTGCGCCCAGCACAAGAACGCTGCGGTCGCGCCAGAATAAGGTCATGCGCGCCAGTTAAACCCGAATCAGCCACGCACAAAACAGCAGGAGGAAGCCGGGGCGACGGGACACACGAAGCGGCACGAATGGAACCGGATTTGGAGGGCGGCTTTTGTCCCGCTGTCCCGCGACCGTTTTAAGAGGCGCAACTCAGAGGGGAGAATCTTGGATTATGCCTTCAGCACGGCTGTTGCGTTTAGTGCGTCAGGCGCAGCGCCTGTTGCCGAAGTACCAGGCGTAGAAGGCTGCTGTCTTCTGTAAGCCTTCTTGCAGTTCCATCGTGGGCTCGAAGTTGGTGGCGGCCTTGATTTTCTCGCCGCACAGGTGCTGCTTCGAGATCGTCATGGCGCTCAGCGAGGAGTCGATGAGGCGGATGTGGCGGTTCCAATCCCACTTGGCCAGCGGCTCATTGCCCTCGTCGTGGGCTCGCTGTTGCAGCGCGGCGACGGCCTGGATGACCTCGCGCAGCACGTCGGGCGTGGAGGCGTAGTGCGCGCCGGGCAGGTTGAAGACGTGGCCCCGGCACTTTTGCTCGCGCCCCAGCAGCAAGAAGGCGCGCGCGGCGTCCTCGACGTACAGGTAGTCGCGGAAGTGCTGCAGGCTCGAAAAATACAGCTCGGGCGCGTCGTGGTCGCGGAAGATGTTGCGCATCGCCTTGGGAATCAGGCGGTAATCGGTGTTGAAGTCATACGGCCCGAACAGGTTGCACATCCTTAGCACGATGGTTTCGAGGCCTAACGCCTGGTGATACATCCCGGCGAAGATGTCGGCGGCGAGCTTGGCCGCGTCGTAGACGCCCACGCCGCGCAGGGCCGACTTCTCCTCGTCGTAGGGCAACGCCTCGCTCTCGCCGTACACCTTGTCGGTCGAGGAGAGCAGCAGCACGGGCCGCTCCTCGCGCGGCAGGCGGCGCGCGCACTCGGCGAAGTTCACGAAGCCCATGGTGTTGGCCATGATGGTCGCGTAAGGGTCGCCCATCGCGCTCTCGATGGTGGTGGCTCCGGCGGCCAGGTGGAAGATGAAGTCGAAGCGGCCTTCGCGCACCGTGTGGCACACCGCGTTCATGTCCGTGATGTCAACCGGGAAGATTTCAACGTCGTCGCGCAGCCCGGCCAGCTCGATCTGCGAGCCGGCGCCTGGGTTCACCTCGCGATCCAGAGCGCCGACCTGAGCTCCGCAGGCGTGCAGCGCGCGCGCCAGGTGGCCGCCCACGAAGCCGAAGGCTCCCGTCACCAGCACGCGCTTGCCGTGATAAAACGGGCGGCACTCGGCGATGGTGGCGGCCAGGCCGGGCGAAGGCCAGCTGTCGGGCAGGGCGTGGGGCGCGGGGGCCGCGGCTTTTGTCATCGGGCTGAGCAAGTCGCTGGAGCTCAAGGCAGGCGGCGCGAAGTTCATGGTGTCCTTGCCTCCGCGTCCGTCTCTGAGCGCATTTGAGCACGTTCAAGCGAGCGGCTGGCTCCGAAGCTCAGTCAAGTTATTGGCCATCCTACCGACCATCGCCCAACCATCGCGCGCCCGAACCTTCGCTGCAAGTACTTGAGCCAGTGCTTGCAGCCGCCTCTGCTACACTTTTGCGGCTGTCAACCGCTGTGATTGTGATTAAAGAGGAATCTTGTGTTTCTGCTGGGCACTCAAAAGAAGAACGAGCACGGCCACCTGGAAATCGGCGGCTGCGATGCCGTGGAGCTGGCCGCGCAGTTTGGCACGCCGCTGTATGTCGTGGACGAAGCTCACGTGCGCGCCGCCATGCGCGCCATGAAAGCCGCCTTCGCCAGGCAAAACGTGGCCTGCCACGTCATCTACGCATCGAAGGCCTTCATCTGCTTAGCCATGGCGCGCCTGGCGGCTCAGGAAGGGCTGTGGATCGACGTGGCCTCGGCGGGCGAGCTGTACACGGCTCTGCGCGCGGATTTTCCGGCTGACAGGATCATCTTCCACGGCAACAACAAGTCGCTCGAAGAGCTTGAAATGGCCGTCAAAGCCCGCATCGCGCGCGTCGTCGTTGATAACCCGCGCGAGCTGGAGCTGCTGGACGCCATCGCAGCCGAGCACGGCGTGCGGCAAAAAATCGCGCTGCGCCTGACGCCCGCGGTCGATCCTCACACGCACCACCTGATCCAGACCGGGCGTGCCGACACCAAGTTCGGCATGAACATCGTCGGCGGCCTGGCGCGGGCCGGCGTCGAGAAGGCGCTGGAGATGAAGCACTTGGAGCTGGCCGGCCTGTCCTCGCACATCGGCTCGCAGATCCTGGACAAGGACTTCTTCCGCCTGGCCGCGCGCCTGCTCGTCGACTTCCTGGGCGAGCTCAAGCGCGACCTCAGCCTCACAATCGGCGAGCTGGACCTGGGCGGCGGCCTGGGCATTCGCTACCTGCCTTCGGATGAGCCGCCTTCGATGGACGACTACGCCGCGACGCTGGTGGGCGAAGTGCGCGCCGCCTGCCGCGGCAACGGCTTGCAGCTGCCTCAGCTCGCCGTCGAGCCGGGCCGCTCGCTGGTGGGCGAGGCCGGAACCACGCTCTATCGCGTGGGCAGCATCAAGGTGGTGCCCGAAATCCGCACCTTCGTCTCGGTGGACGGCGGGCTGAGCGACAACCCGCGCCCGGCTTTGTATGAGGCTAAGTACTCCGTGCACAACGCCTCGCGGCTCAGTGACGAGCCCGACTCGCTGGTGACGATCTCGGGCAAGCACTGCGAAACCGACACCCTGGTCACGGATGTGAAGATCGCTTCGGCTCAGCCGGGCGATGTGCTCGCCGTGCTCTCGACCGGCGCCTACAACCACGCGATGGCGAGCAACTACAACCGCTTCCGCCGCCCGGCTGTGGCCCTGGTCCACGAAGGCCAGGCCGAGCTGATCGTCGAGCGCGAGACGCTGCAGGACTTGATCGCGCACGATGTGGTGCCCGGACGCCTGCGAAATTAAAGGCTCTGCGCGGCCCGCAAGTACTTGCACTTGCAGGCCGCGCTTTTTATCATGGACGAACGAGTTCTTGGGCTGCTGATCGCGATTCCGGCCCTCATCGCGGGCCTGACCGTGCACGAGTTCGCGCACGCCTGGGCATCGAACCGGCTCGGCGACGACACCGCGCGCCGCATGGGGCGGCTCACGCTGGACCCGCTCAAGCACCTCGACCCCCTCGGCTCGCTCTTCATGGTGGTGGGCGCGCTGTCGGGCTTCTTCTTCGGCTGGGCCAAGCCGGTGCCCTTCAACCCGCGCAACTTCGAGCACCCGCGCCGCGACGCCATGCTCGTCGCCATCGCAGGCCCCATCTCGAACCTGCTGCAAGTCCCCATCTGGCTGGCCCTGGTTGCCCTCATCTCGCACGCCCTGCCCGCGAGCAACCCGGACAATGGCCTGAGCGCGCCCGTTGTCCTGCTGCTGCTGGCGCAGATGGGCGTGCGCGTCAACCTGACGCTGGCGGCCTTCAACATGATTCCGCTGCCGCCTCTCGATGGGCATTACGTGCTGGAATTCTTCGGCGGCGAGCCTGTCACGCGCGCCTTCGATGCGATCCGGCCCTTCTCCTTCATCTTGCTGATCATGCTGCTGAACCTGCCCGCGCCCTACAACATCCTGAGCCGCGCTATCGGGCCAGTCTACAGCTTCGCCGATGAGATCATGTGGTGGGCTCAGACCGGCCAGTGGGTTCCGCTGGGCTGAGGCCACAAGTACTTGCGCATGACCTCAGCTACCTTCACCGCGCCTGAGCTTGAGCCCGTTGAGCTTGAGCTTGTTGAGCTTGAGCCCGTTGAGCTTGAGCTTGTTGAGCTTGAGCCCGTTGAGCTTGAGCTTGTTGAGCTTGAGGCTGCGCCGGGGCAGCCCGTGGTTCGCGATTTGGATCGCTTCAGCGGGCACCGGGTGCGGCTGGAGGTGTTCATCGGGCCGCTGGACTTGCTGTTGTATCTGGTGCGCGCGCACCGCTACGACATCTGCGACATCCCGATCGCGCGCCTGACGAGCCAGTATTTGGAGTGGCTGCGGCTGCTCGAAACCGTCGATTGGGATCTCACCGGCGACTTTCTGGTGACGGCTGCGACCTTGATGCAGATCAAGTCGAGGATGCTGCTGCCGCAGCGCGAATCGGCCAACGAGGACGCCATGCAAGGCGAGCCGGGCCGCGACCCTCGGCGCGCCCTGGTCGAAAAGCTGCTCGAATACGAGCGGTTCCAAGCTGCGGCTGCGGGCTTGAGGGGCAAGCGCGAGGAGCGCGAGCAAGTCTTCCCGCGCGCCGCCGGCCTGGAGCAAACGCTGCGCGAGCTGCCCGACTTAGCCGAAGATCAGGCGCGCGCCGAGGCGCTCTTGCTGGCGAATGTGTCCTCGTTCGACTTGCTGCAGGCTCTCAAGCGCGTGCTGGATCGCGTGTCCGGGCCGCCCATCGCGACCATCGCGCGCGAGCCCTTCACCATCCAGCAGCGCACCCGCGAGGTGTGGGCGCGCCTCAGGCGAGGCGAAGCCACTTTCGGCGCGCTGTGCGAAGATTGCGAGTCGAGGCTGGAAGTGGTGATTACCTTCCTCTCGGTGCTCGAACTCATCCGGCGCGGACGAATCGCGGTGCGCCAGGAGCTGGCCTTCGAGGAGATTTACCTCGCGCCGCGTTTGGATTCCGCCGCCGATGAGCGGCAAGTACTTGCCGCGATGAAGCCGGCTTGAGTGGCCGTGGCTGGAGATTTTATGCAAGCAGGCGGAGCGAGGTGCGCGATTTGAACCGGGCCGATGTGATTGAGGCGCTGCTGTTCGCGAGCGGCGCGCCGGTTCCGTTGAGCAAGCTGGCGGCTGTCGCTCAGGTGAGCCAGGAGCAGGCGCGCGAGGAGCTGGAGCTGCTGCGCGAGGAGAAGGCGCGCGTGGGCTCGCTGCAGATCGTCGAGGTGGCCTCGGGCTGGCAGCTGGTGACCAAGCCGGCCTTCGCCTCCTTCGTGCGCGCGCTCAAGGACGTGCCCAAGCAGAAGCTCTCGCGCGCGGCCTTCGAGGTGCTGGCCATCGCCGCCTACCGCCAGCCCGTCACGCGCGGCGAGATCGAGGCCCTGCGCGGCGTGGATTGTTCGGCCCCGCTGCACTTCCTGCTCGAAAAGAAGCTGCTGGCCTTTGCTGGGCGGCGCGACACGCCGGGCCGTGCCTGGCAGTACGCGACCACAGCCGCTTTTTTGGAGCACCTGGGACTGCGCGCGCTGGAAGACCTGCCGCCGCTTTCCGAGTGGCAAGTACTTGAGGCAGCGGGCCTGGCCTCGGAGCGCACCTCGGCTCTGTTCAACAGCGGCGAGCTGGCTTCGGCGCCGCCCGCTGCTCCCGACGCGCCTTCCAACGCGGCTGGCGAGAGCCTTTAAGCCGGAGCGTCCTGGACAAGCCGCCTCAACCCGCGTTCTCAGGCAACGGGCGCGAGCGACTTTTCAAGCAGCAACGCCTCGTCAGGCCCGGCACGACCTTTGGGGCCGCCTTTTGAACGAGCGGTTTAGCTGAGCTGGGCTTGCGCCTGGGCTTGCGCCTGGCTTACGGGTGACTTTAGCTCGGCTCACAGTCAAACTGCGCGCGTGAACTCTGTGCTTTCCTTCTCGCCGGCGCGCACGCTGCGGGCTCGCGCGGCTGGGGCTCGCGCGGCGTCTCTGCTGGCCGCCATGCTGCTGCTGCCGGGCCTGCGCGCGCAGGAAGAGGACGCGCCCCAGCCGCCCTCAACGCCTCAAGTACTTGCGGGCGCGGCTGGGGCGAGGAGCCTGGCCACGCCTAAAGCGACGCCGCGCCCGACTCAGTTCGTGCCTCTGCCGCCCACCGCCGAGGCCGATGGCTACGCGCGCCACGCCGAGTCGCTGCCGATTTTCGTGGGGCCTGTGCTGGCTCCGGCCTGGGTCTTGATGGACGCGGCTTCGGGCCGCGTGCTGGCCGGGCGCGACATCGACAGGAAGATGTTCCCCGCCTCGACGACCAAGACCATGACCACCCTGCTCGCCGTCGAGAGCGGGAAGCTGAACCAGACCTTCACTATTGGCCCCGGCCCCGCCAAGACCGGCGAGGCCAGCGTGTTCCTGGCTCCGGGCGAGCGTTTCGTGCTGCGCGACCTGGTCAAGGCCGCCCTCATCCGCTCGGCCAACGACTCCTGCGTCGCCATCGCCGAAGCCCTCTCAGGCTCGGTTCCTGCCTTCGTGCAGCGCATGAACGCGCGCGCCAGGGCCCTGGGCGCGATCCACACCCACTTTGCCAACCCGCACGGCCTGCACGATCCCCATCACTTCACGACACCGCGCGACCTCGCGCTCATCGCCCGCCGCGCCATGAGCCTGCCCGCCTTCAGCAGCATCGTGGGCACCCGCGAGGCCCGCATCCACGGCAACGCCTTGATAGGGGCGAGCCGCTTGCTGCTCAACCGCAACCGCCTGCTTTTTCGCTGGGAGGGCTGCGAGGGCGTCAAGACCGGCTACACCAGGCAGGCCGGCAACTGCCTCATCGCCTCCTCGACTCGCCTGGGCTCGGACGGGCGTCCGTGGCGCTTGATCGCGGTCGTGATGCACTCGCCCAACTCGTGGAGCGACGCCTACAACGCGCTGGTGCACGAAGGCTTCGAGAAGTTTTCGCCTCAAGTACTTGCGCGCCAGGACGAAGAGTTTTCGCTGATGCGCGACGAGCAACCCATTCCGGCCAGGCTGGCTCGCGAGGTGCGCGTGGCGTTGGGGCCGGGCGAGCAGGCCGAGCGCCGCGTGATCCCGGAGCGCGCGCAGAAGCCCGGCGTCGCGCTGCAAAAGGGCGAGCGCGTGGCCCACGCCGAGTGGCGCGTGGGCGGGCGCGTCGTGGCGAGCGCGCCGCTCTTTGCCGCCGATGACGTGCCGGCTTCGGCTGCGCTGGGCTTCGCGACCAGGGTCTTCAGCTCGCCTGCGCGCGCGCGGATCGAGCGCGGCTTCCAAGCGAACCGCCTTTACATCAGCGGCGCCCTGCTGCTGGGCGCTTTGGCCCTGGCCCTGGCCGCCGTGCGCGCCGCCCGCCCACGCTCGCGGCCCCGCAGCCAGAGGGCACCTCGCCCCCGCCCGGCGCGTCCGAAACGCCTTTGAGAAACAGAGGACAATTATGAATCAGGATTCGCACGAGCCAGATCACCAGCAAGAAGCCGCTCCCGAAAACCGGCCCCTCGACGAAGCCCAAGATGCGGGCGATGTTGAAGAGGAAGACGCTTCGCCCGAGCCGGACGAGCCGGATGAGCAGGATGAGTGGGCCAATGAGTTCTCGCCCGCAGAATTAGCCGAGCTGTTCGGCGGCCAGGAGAAGGTGCCCGCTCAAGTACTGGAGAGCCGGGCTGAGGTTCTTCAGCTCGGTCTTGAAGATGAAGACGAGGCTGAGGCCGGAGCCGAAGAGGAAGAGGAAGGCCAGGGCGAGCGGCTGCAGAAGCTGCTGGCGCGCACCGGCGTGGCCTCGCGGCGGGCGGCTGAGGAGCTGATTCGCGCGGGCCGCGTCAGCGTGAACAACGAGGTCGTCACCGAACTGGGGCGGCGGGCGCGGGCCGGGCGCGACCGCATCGCGGTCGATGGCAAGCCGCTCAAGGTGCCGGGCGCGGGCTCGACTGTGGTGCTGCTGCACAAGCCGCGCGGCTGCGTCTCGACCAAGAGCGACCCTCAGAATCGCACCACGGTGATGGCGTTTCTGCCCAAGCGACTGGCTCACCTGCACCCCGTGGGCCGCCTGGACTTCGACACTTCGGGCCTGCTGCTGCTCACCGACGACGGCGATTTAACTAACCTTCTGCTGCACCCTTCGCACGGCGTCGAGAAGCGGTATCACGCCCGCGTGCGCGGCGTGGTGAGCGCGAGCACCATCGACCAGCTGCAGAAGGGCGTGCGGCTCGAAGACGGCGTGACGCTGCCGTGCCGCGTGAGGGTCAAGGCGCAGACTCCCAGCAATGCGCTGCTTGAGATCGTGCTGCGCGAAGGCCGCAACCGCCAGGTGCGCCGGATGCTGCAGGCTGTTGGGCATCCTATCTCGGCGCTGCGCCGCGTGCGCGTCGGGCCTTTGGACATGGGCGGCCTGCCCGCCGGAGCCTTCCGCGAGCTGATTCCCGGCGAGGTGCACCAGCTGAAGAAGGCCGCTCTGGCTCCCAAGCCGGCCCTCAAGAGCGCGCGCCCCTTCGCCTACAAGCCGCGCCCCTCCAAGGCCGAGGACAAGACCCTGCCTCAAGTACTTGCCAGGCGCCCCGCCCGCCCCGCGCCGGAGCCAGCCGATCCAGCTACGCCGCGCCCCTCGAACCCGAGCGCGCCGCGCGCGCCGCGCGAGAAAACCACGCGGCCCTCCGCTCCCCACGACAGCTCAGCCCGCGACAGCTCAGCCCGCGACAGCTCAGCCCGCCCTCGTGCTCCGCGCGACAACGCGCCGCGCGAAACCTCTTCGCGGCCTCATACTCCGCGCGACAACGCGCCGCGCGAAGGCTCTCCGCGCGAGGCTGGCCGTGATAGAATCGCTCGCCCTTACACCCCGCGCGACGCGCCCGATCGCGGCAGCGCCTCGCGACCAGCGTCCCGGCCTGCCGCCGCTCGCGAGAACTCGCGGCCTGCTGATTCACCGGGCGGAGCGCCCTCAGAGCGAGCCTCCAGCGGGCGCGCCAGGCCCGGCGGCTTCAACGCGCGCCCTGACAGCCGCAGGCCAAGCGAGCAGCAAGCCGAGCGCCCCGGCAGCCGCCCGAGCCGCCCCTCTCCCCGCCCCGCCGCCCCTGAGCAGCGAAGCAGCTCTCGCGATGAACGCAGCCATCCGCGCGAGGAGCGAGGCAGCTCGCGCGAAGGCCGGTCTCGTGACGAAGCGCGGCACCCTTCAGCTCACGCGGGCTCCGCTCACGCGGGCTCCGCTCACGCGGGCTCCGCTCACGCGGGTTCATCTCACGCGGGTTCAGCTCACGTGGGCTCAGCTCACGTGGGCTCAGCTCACGTGGGCTCAGCTCACGCGGGCTCCGAGCGCGCGCCGCAAGACCGCGCGCGCCAGGATCGTCCGCCTCGTTCGCCTGCCGCTGGAGCTTCAGCGCGCTCGGCTCGTTCGCCTGAGTCCGCTGCTCAGCCTCGCTCGGCTCGCCCAGCGCCACGCGCCTCGGAGCGTTCGCCTGAGCGCGATGCTGCCGCGCCTCGTGCAGCGGCTGGAGCTTCAAGGCCGCCCAAGCCGCGTGCTCAAGATGGCGCGCCGCGCGCTCCTGGCGGCGCGGGCGCTTCGAGATCGGCGGGCGCCAAGCCGAAGCTGGCCAAGCGAATCGAGGATCGCTGGAAGTGAGGCGGCGACAAGTACTTGCCGCGCGGATGCGAGTTCCCCTGCCTGGACGCTGAAGTAAACATCTGCACTTGCCGCTCGCCCGTCTGGATGCGAGGCCGCCGCTCGCCCGTGGCGGCTGCAAGTACTTGCGGCTCGCGCGGGCCGCTCTTGAGACACGCGCGCCGGCTCGCAAGTCCTCCGCAAGCCCTCCGCGAACCCTCCATGAACCTCTTCCCGAGCCGCCTGGCTCGCGCAGCCCCGGCCTTCGCTTCGCCTGACCGAGCCCAGGGGCCAGCCTGGAGCGCGCTGGGCGTGGCGGCGTTCGCGCTGGGGCTCTCGGCGTGGTGGCTGCTGCGCACTCGGGCGCGCGTCGGGGCCGACGGCTGGTTCCTGAAGCCGCACCCGGCCTGGCCCGCAGGCGCCTGGTGGCTGCCCCTGAGCGGCCTGCTCCTCTTCGGCGGCCTGAGCGCGGCCTGCGCCTACGACCGCTTCTACCGCGCCAAATCTCGCCGCGAGCAGCAAACCTCGCTGCGGCTGGCCCTGGGCTCGCTGATGCTGCTGTCCCTGGTGTGGAACTGGGGCGTGCTGGGGCCGCTGGGCTTCAACGCGCGCGGCGAGGCGCGCACCGGGTTCTTCATGCTGCTCGCCTCGTCCTGGAGCGACGTGGCCACCGAGTATCTGGGCACGGCCTATCGAATCGAGAACGCGCGCGAGTTTTCCAGCCGCTACGCGCTCGACTGGCAGCAGCCGCGCTCGGTTGCCATCGCGCACGTCGCCACGCACCCGCCCGGAGCCACGCTCTTCTACTTCGCCTGCCGCCGCCTGGTCGAGGAAGTCCCAACACTTCGCGAGGGGTTGCTGAGCTTAGCCGAGCGCGGCTCGGGGCTGGATCGCGCGGCTCTGGCGGCTGAGCTGAACCAGGTTCGCAGCAGCGCGGCGGCCTCGGGCGGCGGCGTGAACACGGCGCTGCCGCCCGAGGCGGTCGCCACGGCTCTGCTGGCCTCGCTGCTGCTGGGAGCCGCGCCCGCGCTGGCCGTGCCCGCGCTGTTTGCGCTGGGCTCGCTGAGCTCGGCTGCGGCTGCGGAGCCCTCGATCCGGCGCGCTCAGGGGCGCGGCGTTTTGGCGGCGGCATTGTGGATTCTGGCGCCTTCGACGGGCCTGTTCGCGCCGACTCTGGACGCCCTGGTCGCGCTGGGAGCGGCCTGGACGCTGGCTCTGTGCGGCCAATACTTGCAGCGAGCCGAGCCGCCCTCCCAACAAGCCGAGCCGAGCAAGCCGGGCCGCTTCAGCAAGTACTTGGGCAGCCGAATCGTCTGGCTCATCGGCGCGGGCGCGGTGCTTTCGCTGGCCGGCTTCGTCTCGTTCGGCGCGCTGACGGCGGGGCTGGTGGCGGCGCTGTGGCTGCTGCTGGAGCGCAGGCCGCGCGCTGTGGCCTGGCTCCTGGGCGGCGCGCTCGGGATGCAGATGCTGCTGCTGATTGTGTTGCCGCACGCATGGCCGCAGGTGTTCGCGCAGGCGATGCACGCCCACAAAATCGCGACGCTGAACCACCGCCCGTTCAAGCTGTGGCCCGCCCTCAACTTGCTGGTCTTCGCGCTCTTCGCGGGCTGGCCGGTCGTCATCGGCTCGCGCGGCCTGCTGCTGAAGCCACGTGCGGGCGACGGGCTTGAGCAGCTGAAGCGGCTCGGCCTGGCGACCCTGAGCGCGATGCTGCTGATCTCGCTGGCGGGCGGCGTGCGCGGCGAGGTCGAGCGGCTGTGGATGTTTCTGCTGCCCCCGTTCTGCGCCCTCGCCGCCGCCGCCTGGCTGCCTCTTCCAGCCGCTCAAGCCGGGCAAGAGGCTCAGGCTGAGCAAGCCGCTCAAGCCGCGCCGCGCCGCTCGAAAGTGGCGCTGGTGGGCGTCGCGGCTCTGCTCGTGGTCGCCCTTCAAGCCGCGCAGAGCCTGCTGATGGCGGCCACCCTCGCGCCTCTGGTGCTGCCTCTGTGACCCCTGGCCTCAGCTTGAGAAACTCGCCTTGCAAGTACTTGCGGCCTGACAAGAGACAGTCTTCTACTGAATACTTTTATGAATCTCCAAGCCTACAACGCGGCCCGCGAAGGGTCGGCGTGGCGCGACTGCTCGCACTTCGGGCGCTTCGTGCTCAAAGGGCGCGACGCTCCGGCTCTGCTGCACCACCTGACGACCAACAGCATCAAGGCGCTGCAGCCGAACCGCGCTCTCGAAGCGGCGCTGCTGACCTCGAAGGCGCGCCTGCTCGACTGGCTTTCCATCGCGCGCGTGGCAACTCCCGAGGGCGACGAGTGGCGCGTCATCGCCTCGCCCAACCGCCGCGCCATCTTCGAGCCGCACGCGCGCCGCTTCATCTTGTTCCGCCAGCAGGTCACGATCGAAGACGTGTCCGGCTCGACGAAGCTGTTCGGCTTGATGGGCCCGCAAGCCTCGGCGGAGCGCCAGGCCGGGCAGGTGCAAGTACTTGAGGGCGGCTGTGAGTGGCTCACCTCGCGCTTGCCGGGCGGGGTTTGGTCGTGGCGCGGGGCGGCTGAGGCGGCGCGTCCTGCAGGCGTGGAAGTCGATGGCGAGACGTTCAACATCTTGCGCGTTGAGGCCGGGATCGGGGTGGCGGGAGCCGAGATCAGCGAGGACTTCAACCCGTGGGAGGCCAACTTCGACGCGGCCATCTCGCTCTCGAAGGGCTGCTACAACGGGCAGGAAGTGGTGGCGCGGCTGCATTCTTATGCCAAGATCAAGCAGCGGCTGCGCGGGCTGCGCCTGCCCGATTCGCTGGGCCTGGCTCAGCTCGCCGATGCTGCTCTGCGGCGCGACGGCAAGGCGGCGGGGCGCGTGACGAGCGCGGCCCAGTCGCCCCGGTTCGGGCGCATCGCGCTGGCTTACGTGCGCGAAGACGCCTTTGAGCCGGGCGGCGCGCTGCAAGTACTTGCGGGCGGCCTGGAAGCGCCCGCCGCGATGGTTGAGCTGCCGTTTAGCTAAGGAAAATCATGGCTTCGTGGGAAGAGATCGCGAACGAAGTGGCGCCCCTGGAGGCTGCCTCGGCTGGCCTGGCGAGCGGGGCCAACCGCGCCAGGAATCGAGACGGCGCGGGCCTGCGCGCCGCGATGGAAGCGGGCCAGATTCCTAACGCTCCGTCCAAGCCGCACGTCGTTGGCGTGCCGCCGCTGTTGCCGGGCGCGACGCTGGCGGCGGCTCTGGGCGGGCGCGAGGAAGAAGTCGCGGGGCACGGGCGCTTCGCCTCGATTGTGCGCGCGCCCGAGTTTTACGCGGCTGAGTTCGGCGACCTCAGCCTGCGCCTGGAAGCGGCTCTGCGCAGCGGCAAAATCTACAAGCTGGCGGGCCACAGCCTGAGCGACCTGCTCTTCGTGGACATCGAGACGCTGGGCACTTCGTCCGACAAGCCGCTGTTCTTGCTCGGCACGCTGCACTTTACGGGCAGCGTGCCGCGCGTCGAGTTCTTCCTGGCGCAAAATCTCCAGCAGGAAGCGGCGGCTCTGACGGCTTTTCATCGCGTGGCGCGCGGCAAGTACTTGCTGACTTTCAACGGCAAGACCTTCGACTGGCCTTACATCGCGGCCCGCTCGCGGCGGCTCGGGCTGGTTTTCGCGGAGCCCACGGACCACCTGGACACGCTGGCGCTGAGCCGCCGCCTGTGGCGCGGCGACGTGCCCAACTGCCGCCTCCAGACACTCGAAACCTTCATCTGTGGCCGCGTGCGCGAGGACGACGTGCCTTCGAGCCGCGTCCCGAGCACCTACGCGGCCTCGCTGAGCCAGGAGAACCCGCTGGCCAAGGCACGCACGCTGGCCCCCGTCGTCCACCACAACGCGCTCGACGTGCTGAGCATGGCCGAGCTGGTCGCTTACGCTGGCGAGGAGCAGACCTGGCGCGACCGCTGGCCCGAAATCGCTTAGCTCAGCCACCGCTTAACTCAACCCATGAACACATTTGCCGAAGAGCTGCGCTCGCGAGGCCGCGCGCTGAGGCGAGGGCCCGCGCGCGTGCTGCAGCTCAACGTGGGCAAGAAGTGCAACCAGACCTGCGCCCACTGCCACGTCAACGCCGGGCCGGCCCGCACCGAAGCCATGAGCCGCGCCACCGTGGACAAGATTTTGTCCTGGCTCGCGCTCACCGAAATCCCAACAGTTGACATCACCGGCGGCGCGCCCGAGCTGAACCCGCACTTTCGCCGCCTGGTCGAAGGCTGCAAGTACCTGGGGCGTCACGTCATGGATCGGTGCAACCTGACGGTGTGCGAGGAGCCGGGCCAGGAAGAGCTGCCTGGATTTTTGGCGCAAAACGGCGTCGAGATCGTGGCTTCCTTGCCCTGCTACGGAGCCGAGAACGTGGATTTGCAGCGCGGGCAGGGCACCTTCGAGAAGTCGATCCGCGTCCTGGGGCGCCTCAACGCGCTGGGCTACGGGCGCGGCGAGCTGGCCCTGCACCTGGTTTACAATCCTGTGGGCGCGTCGCTGCCGCCCGAGCAGAGCGCGCTCGAAGCCGCTTACAAAGAGCGCCTGCGCCAGGATTTCGGCATCGAGTTCAACCGGCTCTTTGCCCTGGCGAACCTGCCCATCGCGCGCTTTGCGGCTCAGCTGAGGCGCCAGGGCAAGCTCGAAGAGTACCACGCCCTGCTGCTCGAAAACTTCAACGAAGCCACGCTGGAGGGCCTGATGTGCCGCGACACCATCAACGTGGACTGGCAGGGCCGCGTCTACGACTGCGACTTCAACCAGATGCTCAACCTGCGCCGCGATGAGGCCGCGTGGCTGTGGGAGCTGAACCCGCGCGCTTTGGAAGGCCAGGCAATTTTGACCGGCGCGCACTGTTTGGGCTGCACGGCGGGCGCGGGCTCAAGCTGCGGCGGCGCGCTGGCAAGTACTTGAGGCGCAGGGCGCTGGCTCCTGTGTCGATAGAAGCGGTGTCTTGTTATGTCACTGTTGGCGCAGAGTGCTCACATTTCTTCCGGTTTCGGTGGCCGGACGTGTTTGATGCGCCGCTCTAACGAAGCGCCGAGCTTTTTATAGTTTGCTCTGGCTTCCGTTAGGCTGATAACACCGTTTGGCCCGCCTCTGATTACGTCGGCGTCGTCTTCGTCTTGCCCATCGTCCTCCCAAAAACAAACGGGACAAATTCCATAAGCTCCTCTGCCCGGTAATGTTTTGAAGGTGCAGCATGGGCATCGAAATGATTCACCTTTTGCGCGTTTCGTGCGAACTGAATTGTTGTCGAGTTGATCAACATACCAGCGAAACCACTGTCTGCGTCCCTCTAATTCTTCCGGCTCTCTGTGATTATCCTTGTCCATGTTTTTATTATACGCGCACCTGCCGCTGAGCGTGATGGGCTGACCCTGTTACTCAATCGCTCAGGTGGGGACAAGTAGAGCGGCCCGAAGTTCAGGCACAAACGCCGTGAAACTTCAGCGGCATCGCGCGGCGGGCATAATGAATCCATACTTGCTCGATGCGAACCTCTGCTTGCTTCGGGAAGCCCATGAACCGTTACCTGAACCGCCTGCTGACCCTTGCCGCTTTGCTCTGCTCCGCTGGGCTGGCGCGCGCCGATGACGGCTTGCTCTTGCACTGGAAGTTCGATGAAGGGCGCGGCCAGGTCGCGCGCGATGCTGCGGGGCAGGGGCTGGACGGCCAGTCGACGGCTGGCTGGGCGGCTTCGGGCTCCGGCTCGGCGGCGCTCTTCGATGGCACGCCCGCGACCGTCGTGAAGGCCGTGCTGCCCCCGGCCAGGCGGCTGGGCAAGGGCTCGTGGACGGTGATGGCGTGGGTTAAGCCGCAGCGGTTCACCATCGACAGCGTGCAGAACCAGCGGCGGCTCTTCGCCTACGGCTCGTTTCCCCAGGGCTTTATCGGCGTGGATGTTCTGGGCAGCGGCGTCGTGTCGCTGTATCAAATTTACGACGCGGCGGGCCAGAAGACTTCGTCCGGCCTCAGCTCATCGGTTCCCCTGGCGCTCGGGCAGTGGGCTCACGTCGCCGTGGTGTGCGACCGCAAGGCCCGCAGGTCGGCGATTTACATCAACGGGCGCCTGCGCGCCGAGCAGAAGCTGGCGCCCGAATTCGACGGCGACTTCAGCGTCAATGGCGAGTTCACGGTGGGCAACGGCTGGCAGAATTTCCAGGGCATGGCCGACGAAGTGCGGCTGTACGCGCGGGCCCTGGCAAGCGGCGAGGTCAGAGCCGAGTTCGACGCTTTGAAGGCCGCCTTCAACGTGACCCCGAGCCCAGCCGAAGCCGCCGCCGACGCCCTGCAAGCCGTCCGCGACTCGCTGGGCGCGGCGGACCAGGCGTGGGCCAGGAAGGATTTTGGCAGGGCGCGCGGGCTTCTCACCGCCGTCATCGCCAGCCCGCAGGCTCCGGCTCATTACCGCAGCTACGCTCAGCTGAGGCTGGCTCAAAGCTACGCTGCGGCTGGCCAGGCGGCGCAGGCCAAGGCCGAATACGCGAAGATCGCCGCCAACGCAGGCTACCCGCAAGTACATCGCAGCGAGGCCGCCGATCTCGTGCGCGAGCTGAACCGCGCGAGCCGGGGCCTGCCGCCTCGCGACGCGGCAGCCTCGCGGGTGGCGGCGGCTCCTGTTGCAGCTCCGCGCCTGAGCCTCTTCGTCGCGCCGGGCGGCAACGATGCCAACGCGGGCACGGCTGGGCAGCCGCTGGCCACGCTGCTCAAGGCCCGCGACAAAGCACGAGAGGCTCTGGCCGGGGGCAAAGGCGGCGTCGAGATCGTGCTGGCTCCGGGCGAGTACCGCGTCACCGAAACGCTGCAGCTGGCGGCAAAAGACGGCGGCACCAGGGCGGCTCCGGTGGTTTACCGGGCGCAGAAGCCGGGCACGGCGGTGCTGTACGGCGGCCAGCGGCTGTCGGGCTTCGTGCCGGTGACGGACGCGGCGATTTTGGAGCGCCTGCCCGCCGCAGCGCGCGGCAAGGTGCTGCAGCTCGACCTCAAGGCGCGCGGGCTCACCGATTACGGCGCTCTGGGCGTGCGCGGCATGGGCCAGCAGCCTTCGCCTCCCACGCTGGAGCTGTATGTCAACCAGCAGCCGATGACGCTGGCGCGCTGGCCCAACGAAGGCTTCGTCAAGCCCACCAAGCTTATCGAGCCGGGCTCGCAGGCTGAAGGCAAGCCCTCAGTGCTTGGTTATGACGACGAACGCCACGCGCGCTGGACAAAGGCCAAGGATGCCTGGCTCTTCGGCTACTTCCACTTTCTGTGGGCCGACGCCACCGCCAAGATCGCCAAGATCGACACCGCAGCCAAGACCATCACCACCGCCGAGCCCTACGCTTACGACAGCGGCGGCATGAACGACGAGCAGGGCATTGTGTACTACGCCTTCAACCTGCTCGAAGAAATCGACCGGCCCGGCGAGTGGTACTTAGACCGCGAGACCGGCGTGCTGTATCTTTTTCCTCCAACCGACTTAAGCAAGGCCACCGTCGAGCTTTCGCTGCTTTCCAGGCCGATGATCGCGGCTGAGCACCTGGCCAACGCGCGCTTCGAGGGCATCGTCTTCGACCTGGCGCGCGGCGACGGCATCGTGCTCAACGATTGCAGCGACTGCCTGCTGGCGGGCTGCACGGTGAAGCGGATGGCGGGCAACGGCATCCGCATCCTGGGCGGCGCGCGCGACACCTTGCTCAGCTGCGACGTGGCCACCATCGGGCGCCGCGCCACCGAAGTCATCGGCGGCGACCGCGCCACGCTGACGCCGGGCGGCCACGTCGTGGCCAACTGCCGCATCCACGATTTCGGGCGCATCGACCGCACCTACACGCCCGGCGTGCAGCTCGAAGGCGTGGGCAACCGCGTCGCGCACAACCTGTTCTACGACTGCCCCAGCAGCGCCATGCGCATCGAAGGCAACGACCACCTCATCGAGTTCAACCAGGTGCAGGACGCCGTCCTCGAATCCGACGACCAGGGCGCCATGGAGCTGTTCGCCAACCCGACCTATCGCGGCGTGGTTTTTCGGCACAACCTGTTCCGGCGCATCGGCTCGGTCACGCCCAAGAAGCTGGTCGCGGGCCAGGCGGCCATCCGCTTCGACGACGCCATCAGCGGGATGCTCGTCTACGGCAACGTCTTCGAGCGCGCCGCGAACGGGAACTTCGGCGCCATCCAGATGAACTCAGGGCGCGACAACATCATCGACAACAACCTCTTCCTCGGCTGCGCGCAGGGCATCAGCGGCGGCTACTACCCCTCGAACGGCGTGTGGACGCAGCTGCGGGCGGGCCAGAAGTCGCCCGCCATCATCACCAGCGAGCTGTATCGCAAGCGTTACCCGCTCATCGCGACCATGCTCGACGAGCCGGGCATGAACTCCGTCTGGCGCAACGTCTTCTATCGCTGCGACCGCGACTTCAGCGGCAACACCGATGCCCTCGACCAGCTCGGCAACGTCTCCTTCGCCGCTCAAGGCTCAGCTCAGGGCTTAGCTCAAGCCCCCGGCTTCGTGGATGCGGCCAACATCAGCTCGCGCCTCAAGCCTAACGCTTCGCTCTTCAACAGCGCCGGGTTTCGCCCGATTCCCATCGCCGAAATCGGCCTGTACCGAGACCAGTGGCGCACCGTCTTGCCCTCGGACGCGGGCCATGCTCGCCCCTGAGAGCCGCGCCCTTGACGCCGCGCCCGCCCCGTGCAAGTACTTGCAGCGTGTTTTCGCCGAGGTTTCCATGACCCAACCACTCGCCCGCCACTTCGCCGTTGAACTGTCGCCTGAAGTCGAAGCGGCGCGCCAGCCGGACGCTGCCCTGGACGCGGCCATCCTCGAACGCTGGTCGCCGCGCGCCTTCTCGCCGCGCCCGGTCGAGCAAGAGAAGCTGGACGCCCTCTTCGAGGCCGCGCGCTGGGCCGCCTCCTCCTTCAATGAGCAGCCGTGGCGCTTTTTGCTCGCGCGCTCCGACCAAGACCGCAAGAAGTTCGTCGATTTTCTGCTGCCAGCCAACCAGACCTGGGCCAAAAACGCCCCGGTTCTCATCGTCGTCGCGGCCAAGAAGACCTTCTCGCACAACGGCAAGCCCAACAAGACGCATCAGTTTTGCACCGGCGCGGCCACGGCTTACCTCACGCTGGCCTGCACTCAGCACGGCCTGATCGCGCACGGCATGGCCGGTTTCGACGCGGAGCTGGCGCGCGCAACCCTGGGCGTGCCGACTGACTTCGACCTGCTCGCCGTCTTCGCCATCGGCTATCGCGGCGACAAGAGCCTGCTGCCGCCCGATGTTCAGGAGCGCGAAGCCCCCTCGGGCCGCCGCCCGGCCCGCGATTCCGTGATGGAAGGCCACTTCATCCAGCCCGAGGAAAAAGACGCCGAGGCCCAAACCAAGCCCAGCAGCTAAGCTCAGCAGCTAAGCCCCGAGCTAAGCCCCTTCGAGTCAAGTCGAGTTGCCGCCGCCGCGCTGAGCTCGCAAGCCCGGCGCGCCTCAAGTACTTGCAGCCCACGCTTCGCCAGCCATGACTTTGACTTCAACTTCTTCTGCCGCGCCTCGCCCGCGCCGGGCCTTGATCGCGGGCGGCGACGGCCAGCTGTCGCGGGCGCTGGCTGCGGCGGCTCCGGCTGATGTCGAGTGCCTTCTGCTCAGCCGCGCTCAGCTCGATGTCACTTCGCAGCAGTCCATCGAGCAGGCTCTGCAGGCGCACGAGCCGCAGCTTGTCTTCAACGGCGCGGCTTACAACCTGGTCGACAAGGCGCAGGGAGACGGGCTCGAAGCCAACTGGCGGCTGAACGCGCTGGGGCCTTCGCTGCTGGCGCGCGCCTGCGCTGAGCACAACACTCCGCTGGTGCATTTCTCGACCGATTTCGTGTTCGATGGCTCCAGCCGCGAGCCTTATCGCGAAGAAGACGCGGCGCGGCCTTTGTCATTCTACGGCAGCGCCAAGTTAGGCGGCGAGAACGCGGTTTTGAGCGCGAGCGAGCGTCACCTGGCGATCCGCGTGTCGCGCTTATTCGGGCCGGTTTTTTCTGCCGAGGCCGGAGGCAAGCCTGCGGGCAACTTCCCCCTGCTGATGCTCAAGCTGGGCCGCGAGCGCGAGTCCCTGCGCGTGGTCAACGATCAAGTCGGCGCGCCCTCTTACACGCCCGACCTGGCGCGCGGCGTGTGGCAGCTCGTTGAGAACGCCCCAGGCGGCCTGTTCCAGCTCTCGAACGAAGGCGAGGTAGCCTTCGACGAATACGCGCGCGCCATTTTGGAAATCGGTGGGGCCACCGCCTGCCGCGTCGAAGGCATCTCAACCGAGGCCTACGGAGCCGCTGCCGCGCGCCCCAGGTACTCGACGATGAGCAACGCCAAGTCCTACGCGCACGGCGTCGCCAGGATGCGGCCCTGGCGCGACGCGCTTGAAGAGTTCTTGCGCTCGCTTAACTGCTGAAGCCTTGTGCTGAGCTGATAAGAGCGCGTAAAACCGAATAGCATTGCCTTGAGCTGCGCTTCATAGAGCGTGTCATGCTTGAGCGCGCTTGTGCAGCAGCTCGGCGTAGAAGGCTTCCCACTGCGCGGCGACGGCCTGGGTGCTGAAGTGCTGCGTCACCTGCTCGCGCGCGGCTCGGCCCAGCCGTCGGCGCAGCGGCTCGTCGTCCATCAGGCGCTCGATGGCGCGCGACAGAGCCGGGGCATCGCCGGGCGGCACCAGCAGGCCGTTGATGTTGTCCTGGATCAGGTCGGGCACGCCGCCCACCGGAGTGGCCAGCACAGCGCGCTCGACCGCCATCGCCTCGGCCAGCGCCAGGGGCAGCCCCTCGTGCTGCGAAGGCAAGGCGAAGGCATCCACAGCGGGCAGCACTTCCAGCAGCCGCGCGTGGTCGAGGCGTCCGCAGAAAATAACCTGGCCCTGCAGCTTCTTCTCGCGCACGAAACGCTGCAGCTCCTCGCGCAGCGGCCCTTCGCCCGCCACAAGTACTTGCGGGCAGCGGCCCCGCTCGCGCAGCAGCACCAGGGCTTCGAGCAGCACGCGGTGGTTCTTCTCGGGCGCGAGCCGGGCCGCGATGAGCAGCACGAAGTCTTCGGGCCGCACCTTCCACTCGGCTAAGCTGGCCTGACGCTGCGCTGATGTTTGCTCGGGCGGCAGCGGCGGCACGGGCACGGCGTTGAAGATGGTTCGCACGTCGGCTCCGGGCACGTGCTGGCGGTAGTGCTGCGCGACGGGAGTTCCCACCGCAGCCAGGCCATCGAAGCCGTGGCGCAGGGCGAAGGGCAGCAGCCTGCGGGCGGCGCGGGCGGTCAGCGAGCCGTGCAGGAAGTCGAAATCGGTGTTTTGCCCCCACATCACGCGCGCCACGCCAGGCAGCAGCGGGCGACTCAGCGCGACGTACAGGTCGGCGAAGAGCAGGTGCGCGTGCAGCACGTCGGGCCGCCGCCGCCGCGCCAGCCGCGCCAGCCGCGACACCGCGCCCGCCATGCTCCAGCGCCTGCCGTAGCCCCAGCCCAGCCGGTGCACGCGCACGCCCGCGCCTTCGAGAGCGCCCTGCAAATCGTAGGGCGGCCACAGCACCGCCAGCTCGCAGGCGTGGCCGCGCGCCTGCAGCTCGGGCAGCACGTTGACCAGCACCTGCTCCGCGCCGCCGCCGCCCAACGATTCGATGACGTTTAAAATTCGCATCTCAAAGCAGCCGAAAGCAGCCGAAGGCAGCCGAAGCGAAGCCGCTGCAAGTACTTGCAGCGGCTCGCTTCGACAGTTGGCTGGGCTCACCGCGACGGCCTGGCTCGGGCTATCAAGCGGCGTGGCTGTGCTCGAAGAAGTCGCGGTACCAGGCGAGGGTGCGCTCCAGGCCCTGGTCCAGCGTGAAGAGCGGAGCCCAGCTCAGGTCGCGGCGCGCCTTGGCCGCGCTCAAGTACTGGTGGCGGATTTCGTTGGAGGCTTCGTTGCGCACCTCGGGCGACAGGCTTGAGTTCATGGCCTTGAGGATGCGCTCGACCAGCTCCAGCACCGTGACCTGGATTTCGTTCGAGAAGTTGAAGGCCTCGCCGCTCAGGTTGCCCGCGTCGCCCATCTGCTCGGCGAGCAGCGTGTAGGCAGCGGCGCCGTCCTCGACGTAGAAATAATCGCGCACGAACTGGCCGTCCGAGCGGATGACGGGCCGCTCGCCGCGCAGGGCCGCGCGGATGGTGCCGGGCACGATGCGGTTCCAGTTGAGGTCGCCGCCGCCGTAGAAGTTGCCGCAGCGCGTCACCGTGACCGGAAGGTTGTAGCTGTGCGCGTAAGTCTGCGCGATCAAATCGGCGCACGACTTGGACACGTCATACGGATGCCGCCCCTGCAGCGGAGTGTTCTCGTCGTAAGGCAGTGTGTCGCAGGCGCCGTAGGCTTTGTCCGAGGAAGCGACGACGACCTGCTTGATGGTCTGGGTGCGCCGCGCGGCTTCCATCAAGGCCCAGGTGCCAGCGATGTTGGCCTCGAAGGTCGGGACGGGGTTGCGGTTGGCGGTGCCAACGATGGTCTGCGCGCCCAGGTGGAAGACGGTGGCGATTTCGTACTCGCCCAGCGCGCGCTCCAGCAGCGCCTGGTCGCGCAGGTCGCCGTGCACAACCTTGAACGAGGACAGCTTGCCCTCGCGCACCAGGGCCGACTGCGGCACCCAGTCGCGCACCAGGCAAGTGATGTCCGCCCCCGCCTGCGCGAGCCGCGACACCAGCCACGAGCCCACCAGCCCGGTCGCTCCGGTCACGAAGACGGGCCGGTCCCGCCAGAAATCGCGGTTCGCCTGGCCCGCCGAGCCGGAAGCGCCGGGAGCGCCGGAAGCGCCGGGAGCGGAGGCCGCAGCCTGGTTGGGAGCGGCTGCGCCAGCCATTGGTTGTGTGTTGGAATCCATTTGTCTTGTGTTGTTCAGCAAGTACTTGCAGCGCCCGAAAAGCCTCTGCCGCGCGCTTTCGGTTCGCCTTCGCGTGTCTCTGGGTGCCTTCGAGGAAGCGCCGCCTGCACAGAGGTGCAAGTACTTGCGGCGTCCGGTTCAACTCTTGTTCAACTCTTGATTCGCCCGCTTATTATGCTGAATCCAACCCCTTCGTGGCAAGGCGCGCCTGGCAAAGCCCGCCGCCACGAGCTTCAGCTACTTCTTCAGCATCCGGCTCAGCCGCGCTGCCAGCCGGGCCACGATGTCGCGCTCTTCTGGCTCCAGGACGCCCGCGTGCACCACTGCGGCGTAGAAAATCACGCCCGCAATCGCGGAGGCGAACTGAGCCCACAGCGGCACGTGAGGCCAGCACGCCAGGCCGATGGGCACCACGGCTCCGGGCAGCGCCAAGGCTAGCGGAGCCAGGCGCAGCGCGGGCGAGAAGCGCACTCTGGAGAGCCGCGCGGTGAGCGGGAAGACGATGGCCGAGGCGATGGCGAAGCGCAAGCTGCGCCCCAGAGCCGCGCCCACGATGCCGTAAACTGAGGTCAAGGCCCAGGTGTACAGCACGAAGGGCACCACCTCGAAGAGCCCGATGCGCGCCGTGATGTCGGTGCGGCCCATCGCCATCAGCAAAGTGAAGGGCACCGTCATCAGCACGTTGAGCGCAAGCCCCGCGATCAGGCAAAAGAAGGCGGGCGTGGCGTTGGCGGCGTAGGCGGGGTCGCTGGCCCAGTGGAGGAAGAAGGGACGCGCCGCCACGCACATCAGCGCCACGACCGGCGGCAGCACCAGGCAGCTCGCGCGCATGGCCCGCCTCACCAGGGCCTGCAGCTCGTCGTGCTCGCCGCGCGCGAGCATCCGGATGAAGGCGGGCATCAGGGCCTGAGCCGAGGCCGCGGGCAAGATCGAGAGCATCGTCGAGGCCTGGAACGCGATGTTGTAGTAGCCCGCCTGCTCGATCTTGAGCAGCTTGCCCACGATGATGGCGTCGGCGGAATACAGCGCCTGAGCCGCCAGCGCCATCACCAGCGTGCCGATTCCCATGCGCACGATGGGCCTCAGCAGCTCGCGGTCGAGCACAGGCCGCAGCGAGCCGGGCAGCAGCCGGGCCGTGAGCCAGGTGTAGATCGTGCCGGTGATGATCCAGACTCCGAGCGAGACAGCGGTGCCCCAGGCCAGGCCGCCCAGCTTGAGCGCCAGGGGCACCAGCGCGATCTGAGCCACGATGCCGCCGTAGGAAATCAGCGTGTTGAGGTCGAGCCGCATCCGGGCGAGCAGAGGCGAGTTGAAGACCGAGGAGATGGTGCGCAGCACGAACGCGAAGGCCCCGATCTGCAGGCCCAGCGTCATCGGGCCCTGGAGAGGCTCGGGCACGCCGCCGAAGAACTCGTGCACCACGCGCGGAGCCAGCCCCAGCATCAGCAGAGCCACCAGGAGCGAAGGCACGAAGCCCGCCAGCAGCGAAGTCCACAGCGCGCGCCGCTCGCCCTCTTTGTCGCCGCGCGCGAAGGCTTCGGAGACGTATTTGGTCGAGGCCACGCCCACGCCGGCGTCGCTGAACGACAGGCTGCTCGTGATGCGCGTCAGCAGCGACCACACGCCGTAGCTCGTCTTGCCCAGCACCAGCACCGTGAAGTGCGTGGCGACAAGAGCCGCCAGGAAGCGCGCCACTTCGCCCAGCATGGTCCACGCCCCGCCGCTGGCCACGCGCCGCCCCATGCCCGCCGAGCTGTTGCCGTTCACGCTCGCCTGGCCGTTTGGAACCGCCTCCGAAGCGGCATCGGGCGCGGCGGGCGCAGGGGCGGGCGGCGGCGAGGAGAGCATGGAAGTGAAGGAGAATCGGCTTCTCCACAGCGCGCTGCGGGCGCAACCGCAGCCTGCAAGTACTTGGAGCGGGGCGTTGTTGCATGAATCAGCGGTTTGTGCAAGTTCACGTTTCAAAGCTGCACAGACGACTGTTCCGCGCTTGCAGCTTTTGCGGCCAGAACTACACAGAAACTGATTCATGCAACAACGCCTTGGAGCGGCTACTTGAAGCGGCCCGGCTGAAGGCCCGCGCTGTAGTTTACGGGCGCGGCGGCTCGGGCTCGCCGGCCTTGAAGCGGACGCGGTAGTCCATCCACGTCTTGCGCACCAGAAACGTGTCCGGCTCAGGCCGCAGCGCGCCGGGCGGGGCCGCGATGAGCTGCGCCTGCTCCAGGCCGGGCCGCCCGCTCGATTCCCAATCGCGCCAGAGCTCGCGCAGCCGCTGCAGGCTGGCCTCGCTGCCGTAAAGCCGGGTCCGCGTGTCCAAAAGCAGCAGGCTCTGCGGCTCGGTTGAGAGCGCGAAGAGCGCGTCCGGCGCGCCGGGCGGCGTGAGCATCAGCAGCGGCTCGCCACGCAGCGCGACGTAGGCCAGGAACGGGTCGCTTGAAGGCTGGACGTGCCTGCTCAGCTCGGGCATCTCGATTTGGTGCGGCTCGCTGTTTAACAAAGCGCGCAAGTCGCTGGTGTCGAAAGGATGCATCTCGTCGAAGAGGAAGGTGGCGCCGCCGGCCTCAATTTGCCGCGCCGTGGCGAAGTGGCCGCGCAGAGGCATGAAGCCAGCCCAGCTCAAGCCGCGCGAGATCAGGGTGCCGCCCTGCTTGCGCCACGCGCCGCAGAACTGCGTGGTGTTGAACCACAGCGGGGCCACCAGCACGCCGCCTTCGCGCAGCTGCTCGGCCCAGCGCGGCGAGATGTCCGAGGCCCCGCACGTCGCGGCGATGGCGTCGTAGGGCGCGCGCTCAGCCCAGCCCAGGCCGCCGTCCGCGTGCACCACATCGACGTTGTGGGCTTTAGCTCGCGTCAAGTTGGCGCGCGCGAACTCTGCTGTGTCCTCGTCGATGTCCAGCGTGGTGACGTGGCCTTCATCTCCGGCCAGGGCGCCCAGCAGAGCCGCGTTCCAGCCGGTGCCCGCGCCGATTTCCAGGATGTTCTCGCCGCCCTCAAGCCCGAGCAGCTCAAGCATAATGGCCACAATCGAGGGCTGCGAGCAGGACGAGCGCGCCTGGCCCTCGTCCTTTGTCGGGATCGCCTGGTCGGAATAGGCTTGGAGCAGCGGCTTGTGCGGCAGGAACAAGTGGCGAGCGACGCTGCGCAGCGCGCCCTCGACGCGAGGCGAGCGCAGGCTGCCTTTGCGCCTCAGCTCCTCGACCAGGGCGTGGCGGCGGTGCCAGTCCTCAAGGTGCTGCGTGACCTCGAAGCGGTTGCCGTCGGGGTCGAGCGCGAACAGGTACAGCGAGCCGTCGTGCGGGCGGGCCTGGACTTCTTGCAAAATCTCGCCGCCCAGCGTGGGGATGAGCTGCTGAGCCGCCCGGATGTCGTCGGCTTCGATGGCGAAGTGGGGGCTGGGCTCCTCGCGGAAGGTCTGCCACGGGCCTTCGTGCGCCATCAGGTGCAGCTCGTTGGGGCCCATGCGCAGCCAGCGGATGCGCGGGCTCAGGCTGGGAATCGGCTCCATGCCGAGCCGGGCGTAGAAGGCGGCGGCGCGCTCCAGGTCGGCGACGTAGATGAGCAGGTGATGCAGGCAGCGGATGGTCACGCACGCCATTTTAGCAGGCGTAATCACCCGCAGGCCGCGCTTCCGGTGCGCCGTCTGCCGCCGGACACCAGAGCACCGGCAAGTACTTGCCGGTGCTCTGGTGGAGGCTCAGCGGCGGGCCAGGGTGCCGACGCTGTCGCTGAGTGAGCTGTCGCGGCCCAGCATATTGGGACCGTAGGAGGCGTAGGTGCCGTAGCCGGGCGTGGCGTCGCTGCGCCGCACCTTGTTGAAGACGGCTCCCAGCAGCCGCCCCCCGGCGTGGCGCAGCATCCCCTGAGCGCGCTGCACCTCTTCTTTGGAAGTCGATTCGGCAGCCACGATCATCACCACGCCGTCCACCTGCGAGCACAGGACCTGGGCGTCGGTGAGCGCCAGGACGGGCGGGCTGTCGATGACGATGACATCGAAGCGCCCCTTGAACTCCTGCAGCAGGCGCCGCGCTTCGGGCGAGCCGAGCAGCTCGGGCGGGTTCAGCGGCAGGGTGCCCGCGGTCATCACCCACAGGTTGTTGACGCGCGTGCTCTGCAGCGCCTCGTCGATGCTGGCCTCGCCCGCCAGCAGGTTGGTGAAGCCAGGCTCCAGCGCGAGCCCGTTCAGCGTGTGCTGCGAGGGGCGGCGCAGGTCGCAGTCGAGCAGCAGCACGCGGCGCCCGTCGAAGGCCGTGACCGTGGCCAGGTTCAGGGCCGAGAGCGACTTGCCCTCGCCCGGGGCCGCCGAGGTGATCAAGATCGTCTGGGCCGGCGAGTCCATGGTCGCGAACGAGAGGTTCGAGCGCACGATGCGGCACGCTTCCAGGACGCGCGGCGCCATCGGCTGAGCTCCCGTCATCTGGGCTAAGCGGCGCTCGGCGCGCCCGCGCAGCAAGGGCATGGTGCCCAGCACGCCGACGGGCAGCAAGGGCTCCAGATCCGAAACCGAGTGCAGCGAATGGTCCAGCTGCTCCAGCAAAAGGGCGCACAGAGCGGCCATGATTAGGGCGCACAGCAGGCCGGTCATCAGGGCACGCGACCAGGTGCGCGAGACTTCCAGAGCGCCCAGAGCGCGCTCGATGGGATCGGCGGTCGCGGCCTTGGCCGCGCTCGAAAGGGCCAGCGAGGTGTAGCGCGTCGAGAGCTGCGAGTAAGTCATTGCGGCCTGAGCCACCCGATCCTGCAGCTTCGACATCTGATACTCGATGGCGGGCAGGGTCGCCGCCCGCCGCTGAGCCCCCACCAGGTTGGCGGCCACGTCCCTGGCCGTCTGCTGGTTCTGCTGCACCAGCCGGCTGACGCGGCGCAGGTAAAGGTCCTGAGCCGCGTCATACTGCGCTTTGGCCTCCAGCCCCTCGGGAGAAGTCGGGTAGAAGTCGCGCAGCACCGCGTCGTACTTGAGCTTGGACTCCGAGGCGCGCTGCTGCAGGCTCTGCGTGCTGGCGTCGCCCGAAACCGAGGCGGCCTGCGCGCCCGCCTCGGCCTCGATGTTGGCCGCGCGCGACTTCTGCGCCAGGTCCTCGACGCTGCCGTTGTTGCGCGTCAGGGCCTCCTGGATGTCGAAGACGTGATACTTTTCCTTGAAGTGCTGCAGGTCTTCCTTGGCCTTGTCCAGCTGCCTGGAGGCGATGTTGCGCTGCTCGCGCACGAAATGGACATCGCCCTTCTGAGCCTCGTCGCCGCGCTCGATCAGCCGCTGGCCGTAGATGTCAATGCTGGTGTTGGCCAGCGCCATGCTTGCGATCGGGTTGTCCGAAGTCACCGTGATGTTCACCAGCTCAGGCGAGACGGGGGCCGCCGCCTTGAAGGTCGCGCCGTCCACGGCCCGGCTCACGAGGGGAAACGGCGCCGCCAGCCTGCCGCGCCGCGCCTGCTTCTGCAGCAGGCTCTTCGTCGTGAGCTTGACGCGCTGCACGAACGGCCCCGATTCGATGATGGCGATCTGGGTGTCCAGCGTCGAGCCCGGCGCGTCGCGCTGCCCTCCGATGGCCGACAGGGTGTCCGGAGAGGTGCTGGTGGCGCTCCTGGGCAGCAGCATGGTCGCGTACGAGACGAACTGCGAGCCCACGGGCCGCAGCTTCCACGAGATGCCCAGCAGCGACAGCGCGAAGACCACCAGCATCGGCTTCCAGCGCCGCCGCAGCGCGAGCCACCACTCCGAGATCAGCGGAGGCCGCGGCTTTTCTCGTGCGCCTGCGCCGCCATCAGTCGTGATGGTGTTGAGCAGTTGCTCCAGCAAAGCGCGCGTGCGCGGGTCGTCCACCGAAAGCACCGCTCCATTCTCGCGGCTGCCGTTGCCGTTGGGCTCGGCTCCGTTGGATGCTGAAGCGGCGCGCGGCTCCGCGCCGGGCGCCGCTCCGTTGGCCGAAGGGCCGGCTGAGGGCACCAGGTGCGAGGAGCCGGGCGCATTGGACGGAGACGGCGAAGAGCCGCGCGGCGTGTCCTCGCGCCCGTTCGAGGCCGGGTTGGGACCTCCGTTGGAACCGAGCCCGTCGCCGGGTTGTGAGCCGTGTTCTGCCATAGTGCAATCGAATGAAGTCTTGAAACGTGTTCGGGGCTCCGCAAGTACTTGAGGGGTGTGCACAAATCCAGGAGCGCCTACAGGGACTTTTGGCGAGTGCGCTGTCCGCATCCGTGGAGGAGTATCAATACACCGATGCCGACTGCCACAA